>Ga0209751_10001052_pt1 | contig 28916 bp, 25 predicted proteins | sample RifCSP13_1_FD_184019 | JGI IMG/M metagenome (GOLD analysis project Ga0209751, IMG submission 184019) | Soil microbial communities from Rifle, Colorado - Rifle CSP2_sed 13_1 (SPAdes) (version 2) | ecosystem: Environmental > Terrestrial > Deep subsurface > Rock core/Sediment | place: Rifle...
CTGGAGGTTTGATTGCCATTCTAGCTGCTAAAAGTAGTATTGCTGTTACAACACTGTCCAACAATGCATGAACACTATCTGTAATCAGACCTAGACTGTTAGAAATTAAACCAAAAACTAATTCCACAATAAATGCAGAAAATATAGCTAATAATGAAATCTGTAAAACCTTTGTCCTCTGAACAAACATTTCTATCTGTTCTAGTAATTACTATCGTGTATTACAAGTATTCTAAAGAGAATTCATGCGACAAGATTATTTGTGATAATGAATATTTTTTGTTATGATACGCAGAAAATCCATCATTTTACTTACAATTATCTCTTCTATGTTCTTAATTCCGATTATACCGGCGGAATCTGCAAGTAATCCCAATCTGTTTGTTTCAGCTGAAAATTCTCACTTTGACAATCATTTTTCTGGCTCTATGGTAGTTGAGGTTGTAATTCGCGATTCAAATCTGCAAGACACTGATGAAGGAAAGGGTGAGCCTGATGTTACACTTAATGGTAAATCTCTGCGAATGGTTCAATCCACTGATGGTAATTGGTATGCATATTTTGCAAATGTCAACAAGGCAAAAATAGCAGATTCTACCCAATCTGCCTCTTCTGGTAAAGGTTTAGACTTTGGTGTTTTTTGTAGCAGAGATACAGCATCGTCTGTTTTTGGAATATCTCTTTCTGAAACTGATGGCTTTGCTGTTCCAAGAAATAATGGCTTGTCTGGTTTTACAAATGGCGATGTTTCATTTAATCAATGCACTGGAACACCAGCAAGCTCTACCAATCTTAATAATGTCGTAAGAAACCCAAAATCAATTAACACTAATCCAAATATCCCTTCTGGGCAAATTGGACTAGATTCAGATGCATGGCCCATGATCCAGCTCTTTTCTTTTGACGATGTAACAATTCAATACAATGCTGGGGGGAACCCGCAAAGTGTCGCTCTTCAATATGATGAGAGTGCAAATATTTCTATGAATCTAGATAGGGAACTGTATCCACAGAATTCAGAAGTTTTTCTAACCGTAAATGATTTTCAATTAAATCAAGATCCAACAGATGAAGATTCATGGACATTTAACATTAATTCTCCAATCGCTACTTTTTATCAGGCATATGATGATTCTGGTTCTGACTCTGCTAATGGTAATGCTGGATTGGTAGATTTGGTTCCATATCTTTCTAATTTGGGTTTTCAAGATAATGGAAAACTTTCAATCACATTGGGAAATATTATGGAACTAAAATCAAATGATGAGCAATCTGATGTCTCTATTGATGATGCAATACCTGGGGATCCATTTTCACAAATTGTAACTTTGGTAGAAAGCGGTCCAAATTCTGGACTATTTGATAGTGCTGATGATAATGACGAATCTATTCTTGCAATTCTTGATGATGCTCCAAGAGGTCAAACTGGGCAAATAGAATATAATGAAAAATCTATCTCTGTACTTACAGGATCATCTACCTCTTCTGTTTCAATAAGTAAACCTGTTTTGACCGTTGGTGATGCTAAATCATTAAGACCTGGAACAAAATTTCCTGTGGTTCTTTTTGATCCTGATCAAAACATCAATTCAGGAACTAAAGATGATTTAGATGTCTTCAGAGATACATCTCTTATTCCCACCCTTAAAATTGGAAATCCAGTCACTCTTGGAAATGCATATGATGTGCAATTCCATTCTTCGGCTCCTGGATTAATTAGCGGGGATACATCAAATTCATCAATACCTGACAAAAATTCTGCAAGGTTATTTGTTGACACATCAAATGTGGCTCTTCTCACTTTTGAGCAGATTTCTATGAATCTTGGAATTTCAGCATCTGATTTACGATCTCTTTTCATAGATTCTTCTCTTTCAAATATTGATGGAACTAATTGGCTAAACTATGATCTCAGATCATTTGAGACTGATTTTGGAATTACTGATTTTACTGACACTTCGATTGTTCTTTCATTTGCCACTTTAGGTTCTTCGCCTGTTACTATAGTTGATTCTGGAGATTTATCTTCTTCACATGGATTAATTCAACTGGATGATTCCGCTATTCAGGCAATATTTAGCAGAAGTGGAACTGTATATCTTATAATCAATTTTGATTCATCTAATAATAATTCTGGGGCAGGAAGTATTTCTGCTGAACAAAATAAACAACCAATAGTTTTTGACTTATTTTCATTTGGACTTGATAATAACAATGATGTAAACAACGCCATTTACAGATTTGAATTAGAAGAAACAAGTGACAATTCATCTAAATTTATTGGATCACTCGAATATGCTGTAACTAACCAACTCAATATTTTAGATCCTAATTTCATTAAAACGATAAGAACAATCGATAATGAAATTAAATTTATTGTAACTAACAGATTAATTGATGAAAAAGGAATTTCCATTTCTTATTCTGATTTAGATAAAGTCGGAGTAATCACAACAACTTCTACTAAATCTGACATCACTACTAATTCTGGTATTGTATCTACTGGTTCAACTACGTATCGATTTGGTCAACCTGTAACAATTACACTCAAAGATCCAGATCTTAATCTGAAAAGCGATAATGTTGATATCTATCTAGTAAATAATGATCCAAATTCTCCAAATGTGGATACTGTTGGTAAAGATGGAGATATTTTGTTGGAAGTTTTAATTAAAGATATTCGATACCAACGATGTACTGTAAATGGGATTGAATATGACGGTTTGGCTTCTACAGGTTTTACTCTAGTCGAAACTGGACCTAGTACTGGCGTGTTTGAAGGAACATTCAAAATGCCTTCCCAGATTTGTAATGACTCTGGAACAAAACTAATTTCTACTGCTGGAGGCAGTCTTGATGCAAAATATCATGACTCTAGAGACGTATCTGGAAATCCAAACATATTCAGTATGTTGCGAGATAAATCAACCACGCCATTTTCAAGTTCACCACAACTAAGTACAAATAAAATCACAATTCCATCCTCGGGCAATTCTGAAGAAATAATTCTTTCTGGCAACATTGCTAATCATAAAAGAGGTATTCCTTTAGCTATAACCTTAACCCATCCTGATGGCATTGTTCAAAATTTTGCTGCAGTTTTATCTAGTAGTGGCAGTTACCGTGCAGCATTTTCAATAAATGAAAATTCTTCACCCGGCGTTTATAAAATTCAATTATCTCACAATGGCGTTAATATTGGATTAGTTTCATTTACTGCTGTTCAAAATATTCCTGATTGGGTTAAAGATAATGCAAGACGATGGTCTTCTGATTCTATTTCTGATTCTGAATTTATTGATGGGTTGGAGCAGATGATTGAAGACATGATTATTGTGTCACCAAAAGAAAATTCAATATCTGAAAGAGTAGTTCCTGATTGGGTCAAAAATAATGCAAGATGGTGGTCTAACGATCAAATTTCAGATGATGACTTTATAAAATCACTCCAATACTTGGTCAAAAAAGGTATAATTCTAGTATAATCAGGTCAATTTTTCTTTCATTGAATACATAAATACCCTCAAGCCTGATTCAAAATGAAAATGAAGCGTGGGGCTTTCCTAGCACTATTAGTAATTTCTTTATTGTCTTATGGGTTTGTTGGAACTGTACATGCAGCTCCAGAAGACTGTACAGCTAATCAAGTATGGCAAAATAATGAATGTGTTGATGCTACAAAACCTGCAAAAAATGATCTAAATTTACAGCCACATACAGTTCCTTATGGACAAGGTGGAGTAGTTGTTATTGCTGGTATGATACATAATATTGAAAATCTTAGTACTGGTGATGTTGCAATTATTGTTAGAGCGCCAGATAATAACATTGTCACAATAGCTCAAGTGCATCCTAATGCGGATGGTTCTTTTCAAACAAGTCTTAAAGCAGATGGCCCACAATTCAAAGCACCAGGCAAATATACTATCCTTGCTAATTTCGCTGGATTAAAATCTGAAATTACGTTTGAATTTACCGGTGGCACTGGCGATATAATATCCGGCGGTGATTCAATAACAACATGTCCATCTGGTCAAACTTTGGTTAATGGAAAATGTGTTGCTAAACCAACCGAACCAGTTGAACCAACCGAACCAGTTGAACCAACCGAACCAGTTGAACCAACCGAACCAGTTGAACCAACCGAACCAGTTGAACCAACTTGTGGTCAAGGAACTGAATTGGTAAATGGTATTTGCCAAGTTGTCAAAACTGGAGATAAAGGAAAAGGCGGGGCATGTCTAATTGCAACTGCTGCATATGGCACTGAATTGGCTCCTCAAGTACAATTCCTTAGGGAAATTAGAGATAATACTGTAATGAGTACTACATCTGGTATGGCTTTCATGACTGGATTTAACCAACTGTACTATTCATTCTCACCAACAATCGCTGATCTAGAACGAGAACATCCTATGTTCCAAGAAGCAGTAAGGGCGTTTATCACTCCTATGATTTCCACACTTTCGATTATGACATTAGCCGAAGATGGCACTGAATCTGAAGTATTAGGATTGGGAATCTCTGTAATTGCCTTAAACTTGGGAATATACATTGCAGCACCAGCTATAATTGGATTCAAAGTTCACAAACACTTGAAATCTAGAAAATAACTCAAATTTTTATTATATCTCTCTAAAATTCAAGAAAACTGGATAAAATGATCTCAATGTTTTTTATGTCGGAATTGAAGTAAATACTGAGCCAGGTAAAGAAATATGAAAAACAATACAAAGTCGTTTTTAATTGGTTTGATTTTACTATTCATTTTATTGCCAAGTAGTGTATTTGCTCAAGATCCAGATACTGATGGTGATGGCATCCCAGATTCTTCAGACTCTTGTCCAACTGATCCTGAAACAGTTAACGGATTTCAAGACTCAGATGGTTGTCCAGATGTAGTCCCACCACCAACTGATACTGATGGTGATGGCATCCCAGATTCTTCAGACTCTTGTCCAACTGATCCTGAAACAGTTAACGGATTTCAAGACTCAGATGGTTGTCCAGATGTAGTCCCACCACCAACTGATACTGATGGTGATGGCATCCCAGATTCTTCAGACTCTTGTCCAACACAAGATGAAACAGTTAACGGTTTTGATGATCTTGATGGTTGTCCAGATGTAGTCCCACCACCAACTGATACTGATGGTGATGGCATCCCAGATTCTTCAGACTCTTGTCCAACTGATCCTGAAACATTGAATGGCTATCAAGATACAGATGGTTGCCCTGACACAAATCCAGCAATAACTGATACTGATGGTGATGGCATTTCTGATTCAATTGATCAATGTCCAACACAAGATGAAACAGTTAACGGTTTTGATGATCTTGATGGTTGTCCAGATGTAGTCCCACCAACTGATACTGATGGTGATGGCATTTCTGATTCAATTGATCAATGTCCAACACAAGATGAAACAGTTAACGGATTTCAAGACTCAGATGGTTGCCCCGACGTCGTTACTCTTCAAGATTCAGATAAAGATGGAATTGTAAATTCTGCTGATACTTGTCCACGTTCTCCTGAAACCTTTAATGGGTATGAAGATGAAGATGGTTGCCCCGATAATTCCCCTATAACTGACTCTGATGGAGACTTGATAATTGACACCCTTGATTATTGTCCAACACAAGCTGAGACAATCAATGGATTCCAAGATGAAGACGGCTGTCCAGATACATTACCAATAAAAGATTCAGATTATGACGGAATTTCAGATGATTACGATAAATGTCCAATCCAATCTGAAACTATAAACAATTATCAAGATACCGATGGTTGTCCTGATGTAGTTCCTGTAAATGATTCCGTTCCTCCATCAAAATCAGAACCTGAACAAGACAATTCCGTCTTCCAATGGACTGCCGTTATTGCTGCAATTATTACTGCCGCAGGTGCTATTGGAGCTGCAAAATTCAAAAAACAATCCTAAATTTTCTATAGTTTTTGATTTTTCTGTTTTATCCTTACTTTATAGTCAATTCTGATGTCTTTTAACCAAACATTTAATGCTGAAAATTCTTTTTATAAAAATAATTGGTTTGCACGCCAACAACCCAGAAGGAATCATCCAACGATGGTTCTTTCTGGAATTTTAATGAGGCTTGAACATATGTTTGATATTTTATTTTTTGGGCTTTTTCCTCATTTGTTTTTGTACACTGTAGAAATTGGTCAAATAGCATTTGTTATTGCTGCCATCTTGTTTGCTATATCTATAGTTGTTAAAATCATAAAAAACCAAAAAGCCAAAAAAAACTTGTCATAAATTTCCAAAAATAAACCCGTGTTTACTTTAATTTTCTATTATTACTCTAAGTTATTATATTGAAACAAACCACAATTCTTAATGCATATAGAATATGAAGAATTTGACACCATCGAAGACATCTTTCTGTATATGGCATCTGCAGCTCCGCCCATGAAAAACACAATGCCGATTAATTCGTATAAGGGCTACATTATGGCGTTTATCCCACTTAGTCCTGCAACTGGAGATACATATCTTATGATTTATGCTAAAGGTACACTTGAATCAGGAATTTATGAATTCGATGTAAATTCAAAGTCTTTCAAAAAAGTTGATGCTATAGAAAGAGCAGACAAAAATTACTTTGTTTCTTTAACACCAAAAAGAAATACCATAGCTGATGAAGCTATTAAAAATCTATAATTTCTTTGTTTGAATCTTAGGGGCAGTAACTGATCTACTTCTAGCATATTTGTCGATGATTTCATCTGGTGTTCGTCCATTGAATAGATCCTTGCATAACCCCCTTAGATATCTCATAATTGCCCATGTACCTGCTTTTAAAATTCCATACATGAATACTTTCATTGGTGGACCATATGTTTTGTTTCTGAGAATAATCGGAATGATGTCATTGATAACACGAAGATTGTTTTCCCAACACTTCCAAAATAATGTAAACTGTGCCTCATTCAAGTTTCCAAAGTGCATAGAATTCTTTTCACTAAAGTCTTGGTAAAGTAATGGCGCAACTAGTCCTCTAAAGTTCATTTCTCTAAAATCACTCATCATATCAATTGTATATTGGACATCATCCGGAGTCTCATCTGGCCAACCTATGATGATTGTTGCAGCTGGGAACCAATGATTTTCATTTAAAATTTTTGCTCCTTCTCTTACCACACTACCCCATTCTTCTGGTGCAAATGGTCTTGTTTTTACCCCAAGATGTTTTTTTACCATGTTTGGTGCAACCGTTTCAATTCCCAAATTTGTTGCAAGCCATCTACCGGTTTCATCTTGTTTGTTAATCATTGAAATTTGTCGCATTAATTCTGGATCTGCTGCAACTGCTGAAAAAGTCATATGTGTTGTTCCTATAAAATTGGCTCCTAATCCTTTAAGGCCTTTCCAAAGATCTGTAATTGCATCCCTATTTGGAATAAAATCTCTGTTGTCACATCCATAAAGTAGCATCTCATCAGAATGCAACCAAACAGAGTCAAACCCATAATCTAGGTTAATCTTTGCTTCGTGTTGTAATCTTTCTAATGGCAGATCTTTCTTTGATCTCTTATTTACATCACAAAAATCACACCCTCTGCCACATCCTCTCATTGCTTCAATGAGGGAGTTTATTGTAGGTCCTTCAATAATTGGAATATTTTGTATGTTCTTTACAAAACAATGCATTAATTCTGGTGCATCACCTTTTTCTAAATCATGAAATAAGTCTAATGCTAATTCATCTGCTTCTCCAACTACAACTGTATCAATCCCATGAATTTGCATTCTATCTGATTTTGCTAGCTCCCATGCACCATTTCCGCCAACTACTACATGGAAATCATATTTCTTTTTTAGCTGAATAATGTTGGCACACATTTTTTTGAATTTCATTGCAACATATGATAATTTTTCAGGTGACATTGTTGTTGTAACTGGTGCCATTCCAAGAGGATCCATCACATTAATTCCCACCACTTTAGTGTCTGGACCTATTGATTTTTCTAACATCTCTGGATTTGCAATAAAGACTTCATCGCGTCTGTATCCTTGTAGTAATGCGCTCTCTACTCTTCTTAATCCGACTTGAGCAACTTTTGATTCGCCTGTAATTGGGTCTGTTTCAACAGGTGGACAGAAAACTTTGTCAAAAACCCATTCTGGAAGTACTTCGTATGGTCCACACGCAATAAATCCATACAAAAAATTTCCTCTATAATTTGTCATTAAACTACGATCAGCAGTTAGGACAATTCGTTTCCCAGCCAATATTAACAAGATTCGTTCTTGTATGGTATATATGATTTACGAGGTTAACTAACCGCATAATTTTCTAAATTGTTAGTTTTATTTTGTTTTATTTTTTCGTACTGCTCTATTTGCAATATTTGCTGCTATTGCACCAGCCGCAATTCCATTGTCTATGTTGACTACTGATAACCCTAATGAGCAACTTTGTAGCATTGATGCAAGAGCTGCAATTCCTTTTCCACCGTAACCATATCCAGACGATGTAGGTATTCCAATTACTGGAATATCTACCATTGATGAAACTAAAGTCGCTAGTGCTCCTTCCATTCCAGCAGCCACAATTATACAATCTACTTCTTCTTCTATCATTTCTTTCAAAATTGGAAATATTCTCTGAATCCCCGCAACTCCTACATCATAGCTTGAAATACATTTACAATTCATTGCCTCACACATCAATCTAGCTTCTTCAGCAACTCCTATGTCTGATGTTCCAGCTGTAAGTATGCCTATTTTTCCACCCCCAAATTTTATTGGGTTTTTAAAAAGTAATAATGATGATGAATTTTTCCCAGTTTTGACTTTTATTTTTAATTTTTTTGCAAACGATATAATTTTTGAATAATCTCTACTGTTGATTCTTGAAACAACAACTGAGTTTGTTTTCTCTAATGTTTTTTTAATTATTTTTTTAATCTCATCTAATTTTTTAGTTTCTGCAAAAATTACTTCTGGTATGCCTCTTCGTTTTCTTCTATTTATGTCGATTTTGGCAATACCTTCTATTTCTTCAATTGAATATAGAGATAATAGCTTTTTTGCATTATTTACTGAAATTTTTCCTTTTTCTAATGAATCTAAAATTTCATGAATTTCCAATAATGTTTCATCTTTATTTGAATAAAAAAACGCTTAGATTTGAATGCCTGAAATTGCACTCTTTACACTTTGTACGGCAGCATCAAATGATTGTCTTTCTTCGGCATTTAGATCTAACTCGATTATTTTTTCAACACCTCTCTTTCCAATTACTGCGGGAACTCCTATTGTGACATCTGAATGACCATATTCCCCATCAAGATATGTTGCAACCGGTATCACTTGTTTTCTATCTCTTACAACTGATTCAATCATTGCAGAAATTGCATTTCCTGGAGCATGTACTGTTGCACCTTTTAACTCGATAACTCTGGCTGCAACTTGTTTTGTGTTTTGCACAAGTTCATCTAATTTTTGTTTTGGAAGAAACGATGAAAGTGGAATTCCTGAAACTGAGGAGAATCTTGGTAGAGGTAACATGTTTTCACCATGTTCTCCAATCACAAGTGCTCTAATAGAATCCCTAGAGTGCCCCGTGGCTTCATGGATAAATTGTCTGAATCTCGATAAATCTAACATTCCGCCCATTCCAAATACTCTGCTTCTATCAAATCCTGAAACCTTGTAAGTAATGTATGCCATAGGATCAAGCGGATTTGTTACTGGAATTATCATAGAATTATCAGCATATTTTTTGATATTCTCTACAACGCTTTTAACAATGGTCGCATTAATTTTTAAAAGATCCATTCTTGTCATTCCTGGTTTTCTTCCAGAGCCTGCCACTACTACTACTGTGTTGGAACCTTTCATGTCTGCAAAATTATTAGAACCCTTTACTTCTACGTCAATTCCTTGTTCTGATAACATGTGACTGATATCCATTGCCTCGCCTTGTGGTAAGCCCTCTGCAACATCAAGTAATAATATTTGATCATCTAATCGCTTTAATGCTGAGAATAAAGCTGCATCTCCACCAACTTTTCCTGAACCTATTATTGTAATCATAGATTGAGCTCCTGATTTTCAATAATTAAATCTAATGAAATTTTTTATCTATTTAGATAGAATTTATATGCATTTTTGGTAATTTTCTATCTATGGTTGTTGTTATAGATCCTCAAATTGCAGGCATATCTGGTGATATGCTTCTTTGTGCTTTGGTGGATTTAGGTGCAAATAAAGTCAAAATTATTGATGGTATTAAAAAATCTGAAAAATTTCTATCAAACTCCATAATTAAACAAATTGATTTTAAAAAAATAGAAAAACATGGTATAGACGCCACTGCACTGTTTTTGGAAATTGATGAAAATGTTCATGAAAGAAAGGGCATTGAAATAAAAAAAGCGATTATGGATTTAACAAAAGAAATTGGTCTCTCCGATAGAGCAAAAGTTTTTGCAGAATCTTGTATTGATACACTAATTTCTTCTGAATCTCAAATTCATGGTATGCCTATAGACTCGGTTCATTTCCATGAGGCATCTAGTATTGATACTTTGATAGATATTGTTGGAACTGCAATTGCAATAGATGATTTAAGTATGTTTGATGAAGAAATTATTTGCATGCCTATTGCTGTAGGTGGAGGAAATGTGACCTTTTCTCATGGCACCATGTCTAATCCCGCAAGTGCCATTCTTGAAATCTTGAAAAATTCTAACCTATCAATTCATGGCAGTCAAGTAAAAGATGAATTGACTACTCCTACAGGCGCTAGCATTCTTGTAAATCTATCAAAAACTTCAATGGATTATTATCCATCAATGGAGATAAAATTCGTTGGATATGGTGCAGGACAAAAAGACTTTAATGAATTTTCAAATGTGTTAAAGATTGTAAAAGGAACTCAAAAAAATAATTTTCAATTAGACTCTGTTAAAATTTTAGAAACAAATGTTGATGACGTGTCTGGAGAAATTATGGGAAATCTAATTGAAAAAATCATGAATAAGGGTGCCAAAGATGTTTCTATTTACCATGGTATTACAAAGAAAGGAAGACCAACAAATCTTGTATCTGTAATTTGTGATGATGCTTCTATGCATGAAATCATGGATATTTTGGTAATTGAAACTGGAACTTTGGGAATTCGTGTAACTACTTCAAATCGTTTTATCGTTCCACGAACAACTCATGACGTTAAATTAATTCTTGATGGAAAAGAGTTCTTAGTAAAATACAAAGTTTCATCCTTTAAAGGAAAAAATGACTTTAAAATTGAATTTGATGATTTAAAATCTGTCTCAAATACATTAAACAAGTCAATAAAGGAAACAGAATCATTGATTAGAAAAGAGATTACGGAGTTAGATGTTGATTATGGCTAAACTTGATAATCTTGTCGAATGGTTTGGAAACAAAAACAAGGTGATAGTTGCTCTTTCAGGCGGAGTGGACAGTGCCCTTGTAGCATACGCTGCATTTCAAAAATTAGGAAATTCTGCAATCGCAGTAACTGCTGACTACAAAACTTTATCAAACGAAGAACTTGAAACAGCCAAACAAATTTGTTCAGAGATAGGAATAAGACAAATTCTTTTAGATTATGATGAGCTTCAAAATGAAGAATTTGTCAAGAATGATTCTAATCGTTGTTTTCATTGTAGAATGGAATTAGGTGATCACTTGATTACTCTTGCAAAAGAACACGATGTTAAATTTATTGTAGATGGAACTAATTTGGATGATTTAGGTGATTACAGACCTGGAATTGAAGCATTAAAAAGAAATGGTATTAAAAGCCCTCTAGTAGAAACCAATTTTACAAAAAATGATGTCAGAGAAATTGCAAAATTGATAGGATTATCTGTATGTGATAAACCATCTAATTCTTGTCTAGCATCACGTATTCCTTGGGGACAAAGAGTTACAACTGAAAAACTAACCAGAATAGAATTAGGGGAAACAATTGTTAAACAAACTACCAATCTAAAACAAGTTAGAGTTAGAGATCTTAATGGAATTGCTAAAATTGAAGTGGATAAAGATAGCATTTCTGTTTTTGAAGATAACCTTTTAGATGAAATAACCAGCAAATTAAAATTAATTGGATTTTCATCAGTTCAAATTGATCCAGATGGATATAGACCAGGGAAAATTAATGTGATTGCAGATTGATATATCTTGATAATGCAGCATCCACACAAATTCATGAAGATGTATTAGAAGCAATGTTGCCATATCTTAAAGAACAATATGGCAACCCTTCATCAATACATCGTTATGGTAGATTAGCCAATAAAGCTATAGAAAAAGCTAGAAAACAAATTGCTATGTTGATTAATGCAGATCCTTCTGAAATTTTACTTACCTCTGGTGGAACCGAATCCAATAATACTGCACTTTATGGAATTGCAAAGAAAAAACCTCATTCTCAAATAATTACCTCATCTATTGAACATGATGCCATACTGGAACCATGTAAAAAATTAGTAAAAGATGGATTTGATGTGATCTATTTACCTGTTGACAATTATGGTGTTGTGGATCTATCTGTTTTGAAAAACACTCTTTCTGATAATACTTGTCTTGTTTCAATCATGTTTGGAAATAATGAGATGGGAACAATAGAGCCAATTGCCCAAATTGCTCAATTATGTAATGAACAAAATATTCCGTTTCATACAGATGCAGTTCAAGCTGTAGGAAAGATCTCAATTGATGTAAAGAAATTAGGTGTAGATTTACTTTCTCTATCATCTCATAAAATTAATGGACCAAAAGGAATTGGTGCATTATACATTAGAAAAGGAATTGATATTGATCCGATTATTTTAGGAGGAGGTCAAGAACATGGTTTACGTTCAGGCACTGAAAATGTAGCAAATATTGTGGGGTTTGGAAAAGCATGCGAACTCGCTACCATCAATTTATCTGAAAATATTTTTCATATGAAAAAACTTCGTGACAATCTTGTTGAAAAAACTCTCAGAGAAATTCCAGGTGTTACTCTTAATGGTCATACTGAAAATAGATTACCAAATAACGCTCATTTTACTTTTCTTGGAGTTGCTGGTGAAGATTTAATTATAAAATTAGATGAATATGGTATAGCTGCATCTACCGGTTCTGCGTGTTCAGTACATACACAAAAAGCATCTCATGTTTTACAGGCTATGGGATTGTCACATGAACAAATTACTGGTTCGTTAAGATTGACACTTGGATTGTTCAACAATCAACAACAAATAGATGAAACAGTAAATATCTTAAAAAAAGCTACTGCTGAGCTTCGTTCGGTATCACCTTTTAAAGAAAAATACTCTTTTTAACTAAATTCTAAATATGTATCTGAAATTTGTTTTTTGTAACAACTATTGTTGTTATGATTCCTACTGCTAGAATCATAACTGCGATTGTACCGAATTCTGGAATTATGGTAGTGCCTATTATTTCAATATCTGAGTCACCTTGTTCAAAATTAATTGTGATTATTCTTGAGTTTGAATCCGTTACTGTCTCTTGGTATGGTGCTTCAATCCCATCTATTATTATTATGAATGTATCATCTGTTTTATCCTGTTTTTTTGCGTCAAGTACTTCTCTTGGAATCTCTAATGAAATAGATCCATCATCAGTAGATTCGATTATCACTATTAACGCAAAAATATCTTCGTCTATCAACATACTTTTTACAATTCCACCATCTATGGAATATTCCACATCAAATGTGCCGTAACTGCCAGCATCTACTTCAAATATGTTTGTTGTAACTGTATCTGTTTTTGGTGAAAAATTAAATTGAGTTTCTGCAATGTTTCCTTCTCCAAATATTGCTTTTACTGTGTAGTCTCCTGTTTTGGACCATAGAGGACCTTCTGCAATTACCGTATGTGAATAACTACCGTCTTCTGCCACCATGATCTGTGCAATATCTACTAAATTACCTTGGCTGAAAATTTGCATTGTTACAGGAGTACCTGGTATGACAGTACTTACTTTGCCTGAAATTACTATGGTTTCCCCTTCATTATAGGAATTTTTATTGGTTTCTACAGAAATCAAAGATTCTGCAAAAGCTGGCAAAGTAAAAACAACTAATAAAATTAAAAATCCCAAACCGATTCTAGTTTTCACAAAATTCCTGATTACCTGATTCTATATTTCCTTTACTATCTAAAATGAAAAAATGAAAAAAGTTGTGAATTTAGTATCTTGGCATAATGCTTAGTCTTGATTTTGCAGAGACTGCAATTATTGATATAATTGCTACTGCTAGAATCATAACTGCGATTGTACCGAATTCTGGAATTACAAAGGTACCTACCACTTCAATTTTTTCAGCGCCTGCCGGGAACATCACTATGACTTCATTGCCACTAATTTCAGCATCATCCCATTCTTGTCCATCTACAAGTACCATGAAGATACCCTTAAGGATTGATTCGTCTGGGTTTAATGTGAGTGTTCCATCTTCATTTGCGCTAACTCTAACGATAATTGAATTATCATTATTATTGATGCTTGCACCAGTTACCACTCCACCTGAAATACTGTATGGTACACAATAATCGCCCTTTAGATATATCTCTGAAGAACTACATTTGTCTGAGCTAGCTGAAGCTTCACCAGTTAATTCAACAAGTACTTTGTTACTTTTTTGAGAAGTTCCATAGTTGACTTTAATGGTGTATGTACCATCGCGTTTCCACAATCCACCTTCTGTGTTGAGAGTCGTTTCAAAATTACCATCATTATCAACGTCTATCTGAGCAATTGTAACGACAGAATTTAATGGACTCACAACAGTAAGTGTTACTGGAAATCCAGCAACATTTGCTACTTTACCGTGTACTGTAATTTTGTCATTGTGATCATAGGTTGTTCTATCTGTCCAAACAGATATTGGAATATCCATAAGCAACATTTGATTTGCTGCCTTTCTTCCAGCATCTGTTTCTTCGCAACCTACACATGCTTGAGCATATGCTGATGACATGGTTAAAGTACCGACTGCAGTCAAAACGGCTAATAGCGCGAACGACGTACGGTTGTTCATCTTATTTGCGAATTGAATCCGTCTCTATTTATGTATATTTAAAACCGATACTCTAGATTACACAGAATCTTAAAAAATGAAAAAAGTTGTGAATTTAGTATCTTGGCATAATGCTTAGTCTTGATTTTGCAGAGACTGCAATTATTGATATAATTGCTACTGCTAGAATCATAACTGCGATTGTACCGAATTCTGGAATTACAACACCGTCTTTTATTCCGACTTCAATAGAATGCTTGTATCTGGGATCATCGCCTTGTTGAGCTACAATTGTGTATTGCCCATCTTGGTTCCATAATGGACCTCCAGTTGTGATGTCTTTAAGAAAATGACCCTTTTCATCTAGAACTGGTGCGAATTGATCAGCAGTGACTATGTTTCCATTTGGTGCTATTACTTTCATTGTGATGGTACTGGCACTATCTGTAGTTCCAATTATTGCAATTGTATTAGATCCTGCCATGGAATTTGCTTCTTTGATTATCAATCCTGTCCTTACTGTAACTTTTGGTTCAAAAAATCCTGTTTCTAATGTGGATTCAGTTACATCTGTTTCTGAAGTTCTACCATTAATTATTTCAACACGAAGTGATGCTTTATACAATGAACTTCCGTGTGGACTTTGTTCAATTTCAATTGTATAAAATCCACTTTCTTTCCACATTGGACTCACTTTGAATTCTGTGGTAAAGTCACCATTTACATCAGGTGTTACTTGATCAATGCTGACTACATTTAGACCTGGAGAAATTACTGTAAATGTTATGTCTGTAATTTGTGATCTTGTGTGTCCGCTAATTGATATTGTATCTGAACCTTCTGAAGCTGTAGCTGAAATTGACATTCCTGTGTCTTGAGCAAAAGCATTCTGCTGAATTGAAGTTATTGAAATTATTGACAATGCCATTAGGGCTAGTGCCATTGATGTTGCTGAACGTTTAAAACTCATTCTAATTTGAAAACACTTACTTGGTATTTATATATATTTTTAAAAAGGATCTGGGTAATCTGAAGACCTGATCTAAGATCTTAAAAAGAGAAAAAAAGTTGTGAATTTAGTATCTTGGCATAATGCTTAGTCTTGATTTTGCAGAGACTGCAATTATTGATATAATTGCTACTGCTAGAATCATAACTGCGATTGTACCAAATTCTGGGATTACGACGGTACCAATTATCTCGATTTCCTCAGCGCCGGCTGGGAATTGTATTGTTAGTGTTCTATCTGTAGATGTTGCTGTTTCCTCAAAGTCTACTTCTTCTCCGTCTACTAGGACAAAGAATGTATCATCTTGATCACCCATCTTTGCATCAATCAAAGATCTTGGTAACGTAATGACAAGTGAACCATCCTGACTTGCAGTCATTGCTATTATCAGGGAGTGTGCTTCTACATCAGGAGTAATGCTAACAAGCTTACCACCAGTTATCTTGTAGTTGACCATAAAGTCAGTACCTGTAACTGCCATTTTGGTTCCTTCACCTGGCGTTACTATTGACCCGCCAAATGTAAATGTGGTTTCCGATGTACGAGATTCGGTTCCATAGAGTACTGTAATCGTGTACGTTCCTTCAGATCTCATAAGTGCTCCACCGGCAATTAATTCAGTACTGAATTTTTTGTCTGAACCAACGTCAATTTGTGCAACTGTTACTAAGTTGCCGTTTGGTGCTATTACTCTGAGACTAATAGGATATCCTGAAAGAAGTTCTCTTACTTCTCCAGTTACTAAGATTGTGTCACCATCTTCATATGATGTCTTGTCTGTAGTAACAACGATTGAATCCACTATTTGTCCAAATGCTGGTGCTATTCCAATACTTGCAATAATAATTGCAGATAAGGCAAACACCGATAGATGAGTATTCATCATTTTTACGCCCGAATTTATCCTATTTAAGGTTGTGAAAAATATTGTTGACTAAAAAGAAAAAAGACTGATTTTTGCCGAATTTCAGATTAGATATATATTAACCTGAGCGTGAGTTTTTGACAGTTTGTGTGTATTATTTACTGCTACATTTAATGTTCGTCATGGAGGTTTTGTAAATGGCAACTAAGAAAAATCAAGTTCTTGTACCTGATCATATCTATGTACCAAAACACGAAATCATTTCAAAGCAAGAAGCTGAAGACGTTTTAAAAAAATACAATTGCAAACCTACTGAATTACCATTAATTTTTGTAAACGATCCTGCAATATTGGGACTTGGTGTAAAACCCGGCGATATGATAAAAATCACAAGAAAAAGTCCAACTGCTGGTGAGAGTCTTTATTATAGATACGTGGTGGAAGTTTAAATGGCAGATCCTTCAGTTAAACGCTGGCCAGTAATTCAAGATATATTGAAACGTGAAGGTATTGCACGTCAACACCTTAACTCATTTGATGAATTTCTAGAAAGAGGTCTTCAAAGTATTATCAACGAGGTCGGACAAATTGAAATTGAAAATGCAGAATATCCTTACAAAATTCAATTAGGTAAAGTCAAGCTTCAACAACCCAGAATGATGGAACTTGATGGTTCTATTACTCATATTACTCCAGCTGAAGCTAGACTCAGAAACGTTTCTTACTCTGCTCCTGTTATGATGGAGGCAAGTGTTGTAGAAGATGGCAAAATCTTGGAGTCTAGATTTGTCCATATTGGCGACGTACCAGTAATGGCAAAATCAAATGCTTGCATTTTACATAATTTTTCAACTCAAAAACTTGTTGAACATGGAGAGGATCCAAATGATCCTGGTGGTTACTTTATCATAAATGGATCTGAACGAGTTATTGTAGGACTGGAAGATCTTTCATACAACAAAATAATTGTTGATAGAGAAAGTGTTGGTGGAAATACTGTTTTCAAAGCTAAAGTTTATTCTTCTATTGTAGGTTATCGTGCAAAACTAGAACTAGTTATGAAAAATGACGGTTTAATTGTAGCCCGAATTCCTGGCTCCCCTGTTGATATTCCAGTTGTTACTCTGACAAGAGCACTCGGATTAGAATCTGATAGGGAGATTGCAGCAGCGGTTTCACTTGTAGATGAAATTCAAAATGAATTAGAAGGTTCATTTGAAAAAGCAGGTGATGTACCTACAGCAAAAGATGCAATTGTTTACATCAGTAAAAGAATAGCACCTGGAATGTTAGAGGAATTCCAAATTAAACGTGCAGAGACACTTTTGGATTGGGGATTATTACCACATCTGGGTAAACATCCTGAAAATAGAAAGGAAAAGGCTCAGTTTCTAGGTGAGGCTGCATGTAAATTATTAGAGCTTAAACTAGGTTGGATTTCTCCTGATGATAAAGATCACTATGGAAATAAAGTAATCAAATTTGCAGGACAAATGTTAGCCGATCTTTTCAGAACTGCTTTTAGAAATTTGGTTCGAGATATGAAATACCAATTAGAAAGATCTGGTCAGAAAAGAGGTATCAATGCAGTTGCTGCAGCAATTCGTCCTGGAATTATTACTGATAAATTAAACAATGCTATTGCAACAGGAAACTGGGGTAGAGGACGTGTTGGTGTAACTCAATTACTTGATAGAACAAATTATCTCTCAACTATTAGTCATCTTAGAAGAATTCAATCTCCTCTTAGTAGAACTCAACCAAACTTTGAGGCAAGAGACTTGCACGCTACACATTTTGGAAGAATATGTCCAAGTGAAACTCCTGAGGGCTCTAATTGTGGTCTTGTAAAGAACTTGGCACTTTCTGGGATTATTTCTGTAAACGTTCCATCAGAAGAAATTGTTGAGAAACTCTATGATCTTGGAACAATTCATTTCTTTGACGCAAAAGAAGATGTAAAAAAAGACGGAGCTAGAATATTTGTTGATGGTAGATTAATTGGATATTACAAAGATGGTGCGCAACTAGCAGAATCTCTCAGAGAACTAAGAAGAAATTCCAAGATTCATCCACACGTTGGAATTTCATTTCATAAATCAGAAATTGAAGGCTCAACAAAAAGACTTTATGTTAATTGTAACGCAGGACGTGTTTTGCGCCCATTAATTATAATTAAAGATAACAAGCCATTACTTACACAAGATCTTTTAGATAAAATTTCCAAGAAACTACTTTCATGGACTGATTTGTTACGTATGGGAGTATTAGAAATGATTGATGCAAATGAAGAAGAAAATTGTTACATCACATTAGATGAAAAAGACGCAAAATAATTCCATATCCTGAACATAATCAATCTCCAAGAAATACATACGAATCTGCAATGGCAAAACAAAGTTTAGGATTTTCAACTCCAATGATGAATACCAGTACTTATGTAAGACAACATTTGATGTTGTATCCACAAACACCTATTGTTAATACAAAAGCAATGAAATTATTGGGATTGGAAGACAGACCAGCTGGCCAAAATTGCGTTGTAGCAGTATTGCCATTTGATGGTTATAACATTGAAGATGCTATTGTTCTAAGTAAAGCATCTGTTGACAGAGGTTTAGGACGAACTTTCTTCTTTAGAATTTATGATGCTGAAGCAAAACAATACCCAGGTGGAATGCGTGATACTTTTGAAATTCCAAACGCTGAGGATAATATTCGAGGATACAAAGGAGAAAAAGCTTACAGATTATTAGAAGAAGACGGAGTAGTTGCATCTGAATCTCCAGTTCATGGCGGAGATATCTTGATTGGAAAAACTAGTCCTCCAAGATTTATGGAAGAATATAGAGAATTTGAATCATCAGGTCCTTACAGAAGAGATACTTCAATTGGAGTTAGACCATCTGAAACTGGGGTTGTTGATACTGTTGTAATGACACAATCCAATGAAGGTGGAAAGATGTACAAGATTAGAGTAAGAGATATGAGAATTCCTGAAATTGGTGACAAATTTGCGTCTAGACATGGACAAAAGGGTGTACTAGGAATTTTAGCAAAAGCAGAAGATTTGCCATATACTGCAGATGGAATTTCACCAGATGTACTGATTAATCCACATGCATTCCCTTCGAGAATGACTGTTGGAATGTTCATGGAATCAATTTGTGGCAAAGCTGCTGCATTAAGAGGAAGCCAATTTGATGGGTCTGCATTTGTTGGAGAAAAAATGGAAGAAGTTAAACCAGTAATGGATGCTGCTGGATTCAAATATTCTGGTAAAGAAACAATGTATGATGGAAGAACTGGCAAATCATTTCCGGTAGATGTTTTCATTGGAGTAGTATACTATCAAAAATTACACCATATGGTTGCAGACAAGATTCATGCAAGAGCTCGTGGACAAGTTCAGATGTTAACTAAACAACCAACTGAAGGTAGAGCAAGAGGTGGTGGATTGAGATTTGGTGAAATGGAAAGAGATTGTTTGATAGCATATGGTGCATCAATGATTCTTAAAGATAGACTGCTTGATGAATCTGATAAAGCAGATATTTTTGTTTGTGAGAGATGTGGATTAGTTGCATATCATGATGTTAAACAAAGAAAATATGTGTGCCGAGTTTGTGGTGACAAAGCTAAAGTTTCATCAGTATCTGTTGCATATGCCTTCAAACTTTTGTTACAAGAAATGCAAAGTTTGAATGTAGCTCCAAGATTGCTAATAAAGGAGAAGGTATAATGTCGGTTCAAGCAATAAAAACAATTGATGCAATAAGATTTTCAGTTTGGTCTCCAACTGAAATCCGAAAATACTCTGTTGCAGAAATAACTGCTCCTGAAACATATGACGAAGATGGAATGCCTGTACAGGGAGGTCTCATGGATGGTAGACTTGGTACCCTTGAACCAGGACAAAAATGTCTGACATGCGGAAACACTGCTGCTAGATGTCCAGGACACTTTGGTCATATTGAACTTGCTGAACCTGTTTTACATATTGCATTTATTGACAATATTTACAAGCTTTTACAATCCACATGTCGTTCTTGCGCAAGACTCAAAGTTCCACAGGAAGATCTAGATGAATTTAGAAAAATTAAAGAAAAACATGCAGCATACACTGTAATTTCAGAAAAACGTATCCCTGAACAAATTATTGAAAAAGCAAAAAAGGCGAAAGAATGTCCTCACTGTGGTAAAACTCAGTATGAACTAATCTTTACAAAACCAACTATCTTTGTTGAAAAAACAGAGATAGGTGAACACAGATTACTCCCAATTACAATTAGGGAAAGATTCTCTCAAATTATTGATGATGATCTTAATCTTTTAGCATATGATCCTGTTACTGCAAGACCTGAGTGGTTCATTCTACAAGCTTTGCCTGTTCCGCCAGTAACTGTAAGACCGTCTATTATTCTTGAAACTGGAATTCGATCTGAAGATGATTTAACACACAAAATGGTAGATATCATCCGAGTTAATCAAAGACTAAAAGAAAGCAAAGAAGCCGGAACTCCTCCATTAATTGTTCAAGATTTAGTAGATTTGTTACAATATCACACAACTACATATTTTGATAATGAAGTTTCTGGCATTCCACAAGCTCATCATCGTTCAGGCCGTCCCCTAAAGACATTAACTCAACGACTCAAAGGAAAAGAAGGAAGATTTAGAGGATCACTATCTGGAAAAAGAGTTGATTTTTCAAGTAGAACTGTAATTTCACCTGATCCTAACTTGGACTTGTCTGAAGTAGGTGTTCCTGAACAGGTTGCAATGAAACTAACGATTCCTGAAATTGTTACTGAATGGAATATTGAAAGAATGAGAAAACTTGTAATTAATGGTCCAAATAAATTCCCTGGAGTAAATTACATAGTTAGACCTGACGGTGTTAAAATTAGATTGGATTTTGTTGAAGATCGTTCTACAATAGCCGAAACATTGGAAATTGGATATCTTGTAGAGAGACATCTCGCTAATGGTGATATTGTCATGTTCAACCGACAACCATCTCTTCACCAAATGTCAATCATGGCTCATTATGTTCGAGTACTTCCAGGAAAGACTTTCAGGTTACATCCATCCGTATGTCCTCCGTATAACGCAGACTTTGATGGCGATGAGATGAATCTTCACGTACCTCAAAGCGAAGAGGCCAGAGCAGAAGCAATTTTACTAATGAGAGTTCAAGATCAATTAATTTCTCCAAGATATGGTGGTCCAATAATTGGAGCACTAAGAGACTTTGTTACTGGGGCATATCTTTTAACAAAAGATGATACTACTCTAACCCCACAAGAATTTTACAATTATGCAATGCTTGGTGGATTTACTGATAAACTTCCAAAACCCGCAACAAAAACTAAAGATGGACCGGCGTACACTGGTAAACAACTATTCTCATTGTTCTTGCCAAAAGACTTCAACTATGTGATAACATCAAAGTGGTCAAAAGGAACCAAAGGAGCTCAAAAAGATGTTGTAATTAAAAACGGCGAACTGATCAGCGGTGTAATTGATAAATCGTCCATAGGTGCTGAAGAGCCAGAAAGTGTATTGCATAGAATTGCAAAAGATTACGGAAATACAAAAGCAAAGAACTTCCTGAACTCTATTCTAATTATGGTAAAACAATACATCACTCATTATGGTTTTAGCTATGGCTATGCTGATCTTGAAGTGCCAGAAAAAGAAAAACAACAGATTCTAGATGATATTCAAGAAACCTATGGCATCATAGCTGATCTTACTTCTCAATATGAAAAAGGAACTCTAAAACTAACTAGGGGAATGAGACCTGAAGAAGCATTAGAGGCATACATTGTTAATGAATTAGGAAAAGCAAGAGATAAAGCTGGAATGACTGCAGATCAATCCCTTGATCAAAGTAATGCTGGAAGAATCATGGCTACAACTGGTGCAAGAGGTTCATCACTTAACATTGGTCAGATGGCAGGTGCATTAGGACAACAATCCAGACGTGGAAATAGATTACATGATGGTTACAATAATCGTGCATTACCTCATTATCAAGAACATGACAATAATCCTGACGCGCATGGATTTGTAAAATCAAATTACCGAGAAGGTTTGTCTGCACTTGAATTCTTCTTCCATGCAATGGGAGGAAGAGAAGGACTAGTAGATACTGCAGTTAGAACACAACAAAGTGGATACATGCAGCGTAGGTTGATCAATGCATTAGAGCATATTAGATTGGAATACGATGGAACAGTTAGAGACCCACACGGTCATATCATTCAATTCCTTTATGGTGAAGATGGAATAGATGTAGCAAAAAGTGATCATGGCGAAGCATTCAATGTTAATAGATTAATTGAATCTCAAACAATTATCGATTCTGGTAAGAAAGCAACTAGGGAAGAGATTCTAGAGTTATCAAAGAAATACACAAAGACATTCAATCCAAGATTAAAACAACTTGTATCTGATGGATTACTAGATTCCAAATTAAGTAAAGAAGGTGCAGAAATTGTTTGTAAGAAAGGACTATCATTATACAACAAAGCCAAAGTTGAACCTGGTCAAGCAGTGGGAATTATCACAGCACAATCAATTGGAGAACCTGGTACTCAGATGACATTAAGAACATTCCACTTTGCAGGAATTGCAGAAAGAAACGTAACCTTGGGTCTTCCTAGATTAATTGAACTTGTTGATGCAAGAAAAAAACCAGTTACTCCAACCATGGATATTTACCTTGATAACGAATCAAAAAAATCTAGAGAAAAAGCTATAGATGTTGCACGAAATGTTTTGCAAACCAAAGTAAGTGCATTAATTTCTGATAGTGAAACTGATTATACTTCTCAGATCAAATTAATTTTGAGTGCAAATAGACTCAAAGAAAGAGGATGCACTGTTGGTGAAGTAGAAGCAGCATTGCAATCAAACAAAAAATTCAAAATTGAAACTACAGGCGATTTAATCACTCTGAAATTAGTTGAAGAATCTGATGCTCCAACTGTAATTGCAATTAGAAACAAAGTACTTAATACTACTGTTAAGGGAGTTCCAGACATTGAACGTGTAACATTAGTTCAAAAAGATGACGAATGGGTAATTCAAACAACTGGTTCAAACATAGCCAAAGTACTTGAAGTTTCAGGAATTGACAAGAAAAATGTTAGAACAAACAATGTATTTGAAATTGCAGGCACCTTGGGAATTGAGGCATCCCGAAATGCTTTGATTAATGAGTTAAACAGTACTCTGGAAGATCAAGGTCTAGAAGTTGATAATAGGTATATCATGTTAGTATCTGATTTAATGTGCTCTAGGGGATACATGCAACAAATTGGTAGACATGGAATTGCCGGAACCAAAGACAGCGTTCTTGCAAGAGCAGCATTTGAAATTACTGTTCCAACTATTGCACACGCTGCATTGGCTGGTGAAGTTGAACAACTCAAAGGTATTACTGAAAACGTTATTGTTGGAAGCATGATTCCAATTGGAAGTGGAACTGTAGACCTTTACATGCAAGTCTCCAAAAAGAAATGAGGATAATCAATAAAACATTATAATGTGATACAGATGGGCGACGAAATTTCTACTTTAATGAACAACAATAAAAATAAAGTTATTTTGTTACGATTAAGAAACAACAAAACTGTTAGAGGGAATCTTCAAGATTTTGACATTCATATGAATCTGACATTAGATGATGCTGAAGATATTTCAGACAATATAACTACAAAACTCGGAACAATTCTTTTACGTGGTGATAATATTTTGGCAGTTTCACTGCCTGATGAAGAATCCTGACTCAAAAATACTATTCTCAAACATTAAATTCAAACTCTGATAATTTGTAATTGTGCTAGCACTTCCTTTAGTTTTTCTAATCTTTTTTCCTTCCGTGTTTGCTGAACAAATCCCAGATTATGACAATCCGTACTCTCCAATTTTTACTGACAAGCCAGTATATTCGTGGACAGACAAAGTCAGAATGACCATTCTTGCTCCTAGCTGGAACACAGATAGACATTTGATTGATTCAATAGGTGATGACGAAGATCATCCTATTGAAATTTCCACAAGAGAGCACTCACTTGCTCCCTACAGATTTACAGAAACAGATGTCAATTCTGGAATATTTACTGCTGAAATAATCCTTACAGGATTTTCTCATGATGTTGATGGCGATGGAGATATTGATACAACCCCTAGAACTACCGGAAATGGACCAACAAGTGGATTTTTAGAAGCAGACAGAGATTCTGCAATAACGATCTCATTTGAATTTGCAGATGGAGTTGTATTGACCGAATCTGTCCCAATACAGTGGAATATTGGAACAATTCAATTCTCTGAAGAAAATTATCTTTCTGAGAACACTGCGTTAATACGCGTAATTGATTCAGATCTTAATCTCAATCCGGAATCTTTGGATCATATGCCGATTCAAATTTCCTCTAATTCTGATATGTCTGGTATTGAAGTTGACGCCATTGAAACATCTGAAAGTTCTGGTGTATTTGTTGCAACTATTTCTTTTACACAAAATCTATCTTCAAGTGGAAATCGCCTATTTGCCATGCCAGGTGACACGATTTTTGCAAAATACGATGACCATACACTCCCAAAACCATATGGCACTTCTGATAATCTTAAAGTCACAACACTTGCACATGTTGATTCTTCAATTCCTACATTGCAAAGACTACAAAGTTTGCCAATTGTTTTATCAGACACTTTTGGCAATCCATTGACTTCATTTTCAACTAATGATCAAATACAAATTGTTGGAACAATATCAAATGATCAAAATTTTAAACAGAAATTCATTTATCTCTTCCAAGTCAAAGATGAGAACAATTTTGTTGTATCTGTTTCTTGGATACAAGGTGAAATATCTGGAAATCAAAAACTAGATGTTTCTCAATCATGGATTCCTAAGAAAACTGGAACATATACTATTGAAACCTATACTTGGAATTCATTAATTAATACGGCCCCTCTCTCACCGTCTCTATCAACATCAATTTTTGTTAAATGAATAAAAATATAATTTCTACATAACTAATAAATACAAAATTACGATTTTAGCCGTGTGTTTGGATACAAAATTGGACTATTGTTAGCGGTAATTGCCTTGCTTCCAATTATTACATCCCAGAGCTTTGCAGATTCAATTTTGATAGAATTTGATAAACTAGAATATCACACTGGTGATTCTATGGTGATCTCTGGGCATCTTTTGGATTTTAAAATGCCTGTAATTGCATTGAGCCTTTATGATCCAGACGGAAAAATTTTATCTGCAAATAATGTGATCATTGATTCCAATGGGACTTTCTCAAAAATAATTTCATTAGATTCTCCATTTTATGATAAATCTGGAGAATATACAGTAAAGCTAAATTATGCTAAAATAGCTCAAAATGAATTTTTTACTATAGCCGGAAATAATTCTGAGCCCGAAATCATTATCTCCGAAGCAATAGAGCCTGAAATTATTTCATTAATGACTGACAAAAATCAATATTATGACAATGATTTTGTTATGATTGCTGGTATTGTTTCTAGCATTGATTCACCAAATGTGTTAATCGGTGTCTATGATCCATTTGGAACTCCAACAGGATTCTATTTTGGACAAATTGATTCTGATTTGAAATTTTCTACAAATTTTCTTGTAAAGTCTGGCATTAATTTCAAAACTGATGGAACTTATTCCATAAAAGCACATTATGGGGAAACTGAAAAAATAACTAATTTTGATTTTTACAAAGAGTCAGATATTGAAACAGAACTTGAAAACAAACCACTAATTAAAAACAATGATGAATCAAAAACCGCAACAGAAAAAAATAATTCTGATATTATATCACCTGAAATTATAAATGAACAAAATAAAAAACCAATAGACCCTGAAATTAAAAAATATGATAATCTTTCTGTTGAAGATATAGAATTAGGTACACAACTCAATCAGATCAATTTAGAATGTGATCAGAGCAAACTTGTTGACACTATTTCTTACTATGACGGCATGGGTCCTGCATTATACCGACTTTGTAAATTTGATCAATCTCTGATCTTTTTTGATAACTCATTGATAGATGATCCAAACAATGTTGAGATTATAACCAACAAAGGTTCGGCTCTTGGCAAACTTGGATACATTTCAGAATCTGTTTTCTATTATGATCAGGCCCTTAAAATTGACTCTGATTTTCTTCCTGCAATTAACAACAAGGCAAATGCACTTGCAAGTATGGGAAAGTATGATGAATCTATTTTGCTTTATAGTGATGTCGTTCAAAAAAATCCTAATTATAATACCGCAAGAAAGAACCTGAAATCTGTTTTATCTGAATTACCTCTGGAAAACAAACTGGCGTCTGTAGAACACAAGTCATCATCTGAAGAAATTCCACCTGAAAAAGTATTTGAAATTGAAAATAATTCAAAACCTCAAACAAAAAAACCTTCCAATTTTTTTGAGGAACTAGCTCTAGCCTTTTCATCACTAGGTTCTCTCTTTGGTTTTCAAAATTAAGTGCATTTTTGACTTTTTTTATGGGTAAAATTTCAATAAACCTATAAAGCCCTGTAAAGACGATCGTCAATAAGGGTAACACATGAGTAAGATACTAGAAAAAATATTGAAGGATGCACTTAAAGAAGATAAAATTATGATGGGCACCAAACAAGTATTGAACTCTATGAAAAACTCCAAGCTAATTGTATTGTCTCAATCTGTACAAAAAGAAATGTTTGCAAAAATTGAATTAGATGCAAAAAAAGAAAAGATACCCTTAGTTAACTTTCAAGGAACATCTGTCGCATTAGGAAGATTATGCGGCTTACAATTCAGAATTTCAACAATTTCATTTACATCTCTGAGTGATGCAAACATCAAATCAATTCTTAAGGATACAGAAGCTGAGGAAAAAAATGAATAATTACATTACATCAAATGAAAGTTTAAATGAGACAGATTTTGCTCGGAGATAAAAAGGAATTCTAATGACACAATCAATTAAACTTACAACTGATCAAATGCGTATGATGTCTCTCTTTCAAAATGTTACAGGTGCAACCGCTCGTGATTGTGTTGAAGATGAAAAACAAGATCGTGTAATTTTTGTAGTAAATACTGGTAAAATGGGATTAGCTATTGGAAAAGGTGGAATTCATATCAAATCATTACAAAACATTGTAAAGAAAAGTGTTGAACTAGTTGAATTTGATGAGGATCCTTCTAAATTTTTAACAAATTTACTTAATTCTAAACTGGTTTCTGAAGTAAAAATAAATACACGTGCAGATGGTTCTAAACAGGCAATAATTATGGTAGATCCAAGAAAGAAAGGCATTGTTGTGGGAAGAGAAGGAAGAAATGCTGAGAAAGCAAGATTGCTTGCAAAGCGATATTTTGATATTACAAGTGTTCTAATTAATAGTCCTGAAAAAGCAACATTGGAGATGTAAGATATGACAAAATCACCCCTAGGCTTATTTGCTGGTAGAGTTTTAGTTGCAAAAAGAAAAAGACAGCGATGGGCAATCTCTACTTACAAGAGAAGAAAACTTGGTATTGATAAAAAAGCAGATCCTCTTGGAGGTGCACCTCAAGGAAGAGGAATAGTTTTAGAAAAAGTAGGTATTGCAGCAAAACAACCCAACTCCGCTGTTAGAAAATGTGTTAGGGTTCAATTAATTAAAAATGGTAAAACTGTTACAGCATTCTTGCCACGAGACGGTGCAATGAATTTCATTGATGAACACGATGAAGTGCACATTCAAGGAATGGGTGCAACACAAGGCGGCGCAATGGGAGATATTCCTGGAGTTAGATTCAAAGTTTTCAAAGTAAATGGTACATCACTTAACGAGCTAGTAACTGGAAAGAAAGAAAAACCAAGGAGATAAAATTGGCAGAAACAAAGAATCTATTATTATTTAGAAAATGGGATATGTCTGATATTGAAGTCAAAGATCCTGGATTAAAAACAGCAATTT
>Ga0209751_10001053_pt1 | contig 28885 bp, 26 predicted proteins | sample RifCSP13_1_FD_184019 | JGI IMG/M metagenome (GOLD analysis project Ga0209751, IMG submission 184019) | Soil microbial communities from Rifle, Colorado - Rifle CSP2_sed 13_1 (SPAdes) (version 2) | ecosystem: Environmental > Terrestrial > Deep subsurface > Rock core/Sediment | place: Rifle...
CTCCGGTTTCTTGGGTCATCAGCTTATCAAAATTGCGAAGCAAACTTGTACCGCCACTCATTACTATTCCCTTATCAATAATGTCAGCCGCAAGTTCGGGCGGAGTATCCTCCAAAACCGCCTTCACCGCACCTATAATCTGCATGAGCGGTGGCTTTAATGCCTTTACTATCTCATTTGAACTGATAGAAATACTTCTTGGAAGCCCAAATATAAGATCACGGCCTGATATATTCATTTTATCTTCCTTTTCAAGCTTGGTAGCTGAGCCTATTTTTATTTTTATATCTTCGGCTGTTTGATCGCCCACTATTAGATTATGCTCCTTTTTGAGATATTCTTGGATTGCTTCGTCTAGTTTTGTACCTGCGACACGGACTGACTTATGTACCACCACTCCACCAAGTGAGATTACGGCAGCCTCTGCTGCCCCCCCTCCTATATCTAATATCATGTGTCCTGATGGCGCGGAAACCGGAATGCCTGCTCCAATTGCAGCAGCTAACGGTTCGTCTATTAAATAAGCATGAGCCGCACCTGAGGCTAGCGTAGCGTCAAGAGCTGCCCTTCTTTCTACCTGAGTACAACCTGCAGGTACACAAATCATAACATCGGCTTTTAGAAACTGGAAGCGCCCTACCACTTTGCCTATAAAGTATTTAAGCATTGCTTCAGTAACCTGATAATCAGCAATTACCCCTTCTCTCATTGGACGTGAGGCAATCAAACTTTCTGGGGTACGTCCGAGCATGCGCTTTGCATCCTCTCCCACGGCTACGACTTTATTATCGTCAGCCGAGATGGCAACCACTGTTGGCTCATTGGCAACAATCCCCTGCCCTGCAACCCACACAAGTGTATTAGCAGTTCCAAGATCAATGGCTATTCTCTTACGTAACATATTATCTAAATCTATTAGCTGCTTGCCCCGTAGACACGCTCTTGCGACGCGAACACGGAGTATTCGGGAGCAAGTAAGTGCTCTTCGGGGTTCCTAGATCAATGGCTATTCTTTTCCTCAGCATTTTTTATGACATTCTCCCCGCACTAAAGTGCGGGGTTTCTCTTCTGAAAGAGAATGACATATCAGCGTTCAATTCCTCCGTGAGCTAAAAGCTCACGGTTTCTTTGAATACTGTTATGAAGTACGAACTAATCTCTTTCGATTCGTTTAAGCATTATAATAATGTAAAGGGTCTCCAGCAAGAGGAAATTTAAGCAAAGCTAGTTTCTCGTAAACTCGAAATAACAAATAATCAGCTTGAGGCGTGGTATAATCCTGCTGTGGGTAAACAACGAGTCCTTTTTTTTCTAATCACTTTATTTGTTGTTGCCGTTCTTGCGGTTTTTGTATCGGTTTATGCACGGGGATATCGATTTAGTTTAGACGAATTGAAATTCCTTCCCAATGGTCTTTTTGTAATCAAATCGGTCCCCGACGGTGCCCAACTCGTTATTAACGGTAACCTTATTTCAGCAACAAATACAACTTTAGACCTAAAGCCGGGTACATACGATGTAACAGTCAGAAAAGACAACTTTATAGATTGGAAAAAAAGACTGGTAATAGATAAAGAGGTTGTTACAGAGGTAACGGTACATTTATTCCGTTCTACCCCCTCTCTTTCATCTGTGACATTTTCAGGAAGTTTAAATCCTGTACCCTCTTATGATTTGAGCAAAATTGCATTCATTGTACCGTCCGACCCCAACTCAGGCATAGCAGATAAAGAAGGTCTTTGGGTAATAGAGGCGGTTAATTTACCTATTGGCTTTGCCCAAGATCCCAAAAGGATAACTGACGGTAACTTATTAGAAGCTGATCTTATATGGTCTCCGGACGGAAGGGAAATTTTATTTGAGACCTCAACCGGAAGCTACCTAATAGATACCGGTACATTTACTCCTCAAAGCCAAAGGGTTAATATCCGACAAAGTAGATCGGAGATACTCGCAAAATGGGAGCAAGTGCGTCTAAAGGAGCATAATTCCCAGCTTAGAAAATTACCCGAGGAATTAAGCGAAATATTATCTTCGCGCACGTCTTCTTTTCTTTTTTCGCCTGATGAGGATATGGTTTTATACACCGCAAGCGCCTCCGCGGTAGTCCCAAAAGGGCTAAAAAATGAGCTTCCAGGGGCGTCAACTCAGAAAGAAGATAGAGAATTAAAAGAAGGCAGTATTTATGTCTATGATATTGAAGAAGATAGAAATTTTCTGATTGACAGTACACCATCCGACTTGGTACTTGGAGGTGAAGTGATAGATAATCCAAAAAGGAGGCTTTCCTGGTTTGCAACTTCAAGGCATTTGGTATTAGCAGAAAAAGATAAAGTAACTATCATGGATTATGACGCAACTAATCGCCAAGTTGTCTATTCTGGCTCTTACGTTACTCCTCACGCCTTCCCTACGTTAAGTATTGATAGGCTATTAATTCTCACTAACTTGGGTGCCAACAGCTCGCTCCCAAATCTGTATTCATTAAGTTTAAAGTAAGCATTCCGTATATAGTATATTGGGAAAAGTATATTGGGAATGTGGTAAAATACTATTGCTCGCCCTCATAGTTCAACGGACCCCGTAAAGTCCTTCGGACAACGGGGCAAGTAGAACTAAGCCGCTATAGCTCAACGGACCGAGCAGACCCGTCCTAAGGGTAAGATGGGGGTTCAATTCCCTCTAGCGGCACTAAATTTGCAGGCTTGCCCCGCATATTCGAATTTGCGACGCGAGCACGTAGTACCTGGAAGCAACTGAGAGTTGTGCGGGGTTCGATTCCCGGTGGGGGCACTATATTTCGGTCTGCAAAAATCAAGCAATTCTTTCTCCCGAACCGGCGCTTCCTTCCTTATCAATCCTACGTAGTATTTCCTCATCGGCCTCATCTGCCATACCGTTCATCAAATCCAAAGTATCCAAAAATCTTTTAACGTATCTCGGGTTGCCTAAATTTGGTGTAAAGGATTTAAGCCCGCCTGAAGGAATATACCTTTCTTCTTGAGTCCGTCTTAAACTCTGGTCACCTCTACTTACAGCCGGCTTCAAATATCTTCCAGTTCTTCCTGTTCTAATATCTGATCCCTCTGTGTAGAAATCACTATCTACTTCAATTCTTCCTTCCTTCCACTTTACCCCAGGAAGTTCACTGTTTATATAACCTTTTATTGTGGAAATAGCTAAACCAGTCTCACGGGCAACCTCTTCAAGCGTCATGCCCGAAAATCTATTAAGATTCTCAATAAAGTATTTTTTCTTACTTTCCATGGTGAAAGTATATCACTTTTGATGACTGCTTTTGTGTCAAATTACGTTGGATGCTTGGCCTTTCAGCCCTCGTCTTTTCTAGACGACATCCCAGCCAGTTTGTTTTTTTTTCTAGTATTTTTTCACACTTGATGCTATGACATTCTCACCACGCTGATAGCGCGGTGTTTCTCCTCTAAAGGAGAATGACATATCAGCGTTCACTTCATCCCCGATGTTACATCGGGGTTTTCTTGAATGTGTTATAATATAGGTTCCTGAATTCGAAGTGCATTTAGGAGGAATTTATGGAAAGATCGCTTTGGGATAGACTGTTAAGACGACCAGATTGGGACCCAAACAAGTTTAACCGCCGCCTAGGGAGGGCATTGATAGACAACGGTGTTCCTCACACATCAGTTGAAGGTCAGGTCATTATGGACTCATTCTCTCCCGATGATCCTCGGGCAAAAGCTGCAATAAGACAGGCCACAGGTGCCATGCACGGCCTAAATCCAGATGGTCGGGCCACTGAAAGGAACAGATAAGATCTGAATTAGATCTCTACAATAACCACAATCTCTCCTCTAGTCTTTTCTTTAGAAATCTTCTGATGAACTTCTTTACCCTTCTTAAATTGGGGATTGCCTTTCATTAAAAACTAACAATATAATTTGATTGACAGGCTATAGTATGGGAAAAATCGCTTCTTTAATAAACAGATTAAAAATACCTAAACTATCCAAAACCCTTATTCCCCTTTTAGCAATTACCTTCTTGGTCTTAACGATCTCAGTTTCAGTAAATCAAGTCCAAAAATCTCAATCAATCCGTTCTGAGGCAGCTACGGTTACATGTCAAAACAGCTTCAGTGATACATTTAATTCTTTAAACACAAGTCGGTGGTATAGATCGGGGAAAGTAAGTATAGCCATCAACAGACTAAGCTTACAAGCACCAGCGACTACAAGTGGAACTACTTACTCAGAAATTAAAACAATAAACACATATTCGGGAGATTTGGAAGCCGAAGTTGATTTTTTCAGTTTGACAGGATATTCGGGAACTACAAACGTCGCTCAACTTACACTTGACGACAATAATGGAAGTTGGGTTAACGTGCGCTGGGTCAAAGATCCTAATTCCTATTTAGATCTATTTTATGTTAAGAATCGTACAAACGCCGGAGATGGAGAAAATGTCACCCTTCCAACTGACAAATCTAACTTTAAAATTAGGATCAAACGGGTTGGAAACCAGGTATTTGGTTACTATAATATAGGGCAAGGGTTCAAAAGGTTACCCGGATTAACAACCGAATTAAACGGTCCTATCAGCATATCTCTTTCATTAGTCAATTTTGCCGCGACTCAAACAACCACTGCTCAGTTTGATAATTTAGTTGTCAGATGTCCGGCGCAAAATACTACAACTTCAGTCGGCTCTTATTTTTTCTACTGGCACAATTGCCCCTCTGGCAATTGTGATACATCAAAAATGCCATATCTGCCCAGTAATCAATCCTTTTATTCAGCCACGAATCTTGACTGGTACAAAGCAGAATTTAAAGACTATGTAAATTCGAGAATTGATGCTGCGATTGCCGTTTCTTGGGGTAGCCTGCATCCTAGCTTAACATGGTTCAGAGATACTTCAGCAGTACCTTTAATGGTACGGGCAATTCAGGAAACTAGTTTGCCTTTGAAGATTGGTTTTTTGGATGATACAAATTCGGTCGTTGCTGAATGGAACTTGGACAATGGACGGGACTACACATCACCAACAGACAACCCTTCCGCTCTTAAAATGCCTTTAAGCAACGATGCAAACTGGTCTTATTTTTATGACAGAAAAATTAAACCTTTCTTCACAATGGTTCCACAAAATCTTTGGTGGACACATAATGGACAATCTCCCAACCAAGGAGGACGACCAATTCTACTAATTTATGACGCTGCCAGATCTTTCTCTGACCTGGAATACAGCGATGAGATGTGGTATGCGATTAAAAACGCTTTCAAGAGAGATTTTAAGAATAGCCAAGGAGCAGATATTGATCCATTCGTAGTTTTGGACTATTCCTGGTTTGATTTTAATTCGCAAAAATCAGCTCTCGAGGGAAGAGTCGACGGCCGTTTCATTTGGGCAGGGGGTAACAATTCGATCCCCAGAGTACAAACTCTCAGAAATTTTACTACAGCCTCAATTGATCCAGGTTTAATATGCCCATCAGGACAACAATATGAAGGATGTGTTTCAAGCCCCAGAAATATATCTTTAACAGGTGCTAACGGAGATGAAGGAGCAAGATTACGAAGCATGTTCGAAACACACGCCCAGAATGTCAACTTAGCTCTAATTGAAACATGGAATGAACTTTGGGAAGCGACTCTAATTAGCCGAGCCAGCAATTATCCTACGAACGAAGGCGGTACTTTACCAAATCATTATTATTTAAATCTAACCTGTAGAGAAATCTCAGGAATAAAAAATTCCGGTAGTTGTCAATTTTAAGCTCAAATTTCAACCACAACCACCATCTCTCCCCTAACCCTTTCTTTCTCAAGAATATCATGAACTTCTTTTATTGTCCCTCTATAAAGGGTTTCATAAATTTTGGTTAGCTCGCGGGCAATCAAGATTCGTCGATCACTCCCAAAGAATTCTTCTAAAATTGAAAGTGTTTTTAAAATACGGTAAGGTGATTCGTAGAAAGCGAAGGCAATTTTTCCCTCTTTTATCCACTCAAAAAGTTTTTTTCTTTTCTTCTTAGGTAAAAATCCCAGAAATACAAACTTGTCTGCCCGAAATCCTGAAACAGATAATGCGGTTGTTATCGCCGAAGCTCCCGGAATAGGCACAATTTTGATTGAAGGGTCGTTTACCAGAAGGAAATCTATTAACTCATTTCCGGGGTCTGATATACCGGGAGTTCCTGCATCGCAAACCAGTGCGATTTTCTCTCCCCTCCCCAATCTCTGCAATATTTCTAATTTCTTCTCATCCCCCGAGTGTTGGTGATATGATATCAATTTAGCATTTATCATTGGCCATTTATCATTTAATAAAGAAAGTAATTTCTTTGTAATTCTAGTATCCTCTGCCAATATCAAATCAACTTCTTTGAGCACTCGAAGAGCTCTAAGTGTAATATCTTCAAGATTTCCGATAGGTGTTGCGACTATGTATAGCGTCCCAGTTATTTGATATAATTCTATCAGTTTCTTTATGTCTATTGAAATTATACCTGACCAGCTATCAGCGCATCAGAGATTTCTTGGCCTTTATGCACAATTGAAGTGCGAGAAGCCACAAGGTGAAGAATTATCAAGACTGTTTGATGAAATGGCCGAGGCGCAAAAAATTGCTTTTTCGGAAATTCCTATTTCGCGACTAGCACGTAATGTCACACCATTAGCAGAAAGGATAAAGCAAGCTTTCCGGGGTGTAGTTCACCGGTAGAACGCTCCGTTCGGGACGGAGAGGCACTGGGTTCAATTCCCAGCACCCCGACAATATGAATCAGGCAATAAAAACCATTATTATCTCAGCAATTGTCGGAGCGCTTGTCGGAAGCGGCGTGACTTTTCTTTATCAAAATAAGCAAAAATCAACCGAGCAAGAACTAATCAAGGAATTCTACGAGATCGAAAATGCAGTTTACGTTAGTCCCCACGGTTTGCGCCAAAAAATGTCCAAAGGACAAACAAACGATTATATATTAGTCGATTTGCGAAGTCAGGAAGAATACGAAAAAGAGCATATTGTTACAGCGGTGAGTGTGCCTGCCTATAAAGACCCGAATACTTCTGCCTATGACGAGAGAGATCGCATCATCGGGCAATTTCAAGAATTGATAAATAAAAGTCCGAACAAAGAGATTATTGTATACTGCTACAGCATGCCTTGCATGACCGGGAGGAAAATCGGCAAAATGCTGACCGAAAACGGAATTTATGTTAAACATCTTGGGATTGGTTGGAATGAATGGCGATATTTTTGGAATCTGTGGAACCACGATGGCGAAACGCCGACAAAAGTTGAGGATTTTGTAGTCAGCGGCAAGGACCCGGGTGTCCCCAAAATGCAGGAGCTGCCTTCACCATGCAGCGAGGGAGATTTTAGTTGTTAAATGCGACCAAAAAATGCAATATTCCATTTGGATTCCTATTCAAGGAAAAGCAGGTCAAACCCTTACCGATTTGGTTAAAAGACTTGCTAAAAAATATAATGGCCCCGTATTTGAGCCTCACCTAACCCTACTCTCTCCTATTCCTGAGAAAAAAGAGACAGTCATAGAAAAAGCGAATGAGATAGCAAAAAGTATTAATCTATTTAAACTGACTACCGCAAATATTGATTACGGCAATACCTATTTTCAGTGCGTGTTTATCAAAGTAAATACTTCTAAGCCTTTAATAGAAACCGCTTTGTTTGCCCGAACTCTTTTCGGAATTAATAGTACCTTTATTCCCCACATCAGTCTCTTTTATGGAAAGGTTACAGACAAAACGCGCGAGGGAATACTCAAGAGTGTCAAACTCCCCAAGCTATCATTTATAGCTGAGAAAATCGTGGTCGCCCCTGCAGGAGAATCAGCTCCCGATCCTAAAGATTGGACGCATTTAGCAGAAATACCTTTACAATTCTAAAACCTCCACTAACTGTTTTATCATAGCGACAACAACTGGCGGAGCCAAAAGGCTATTTGATTCAACCCCGTTATCATCTTTTATCGTCCACGGTTTCTCGATAACATTTACCACTCGTTTCTTTGGATCCCAAGTAAAGCTATATTCGGGAGTCAATTCGTAGTCGTCAAAATATTTATTAGCCTCTTTGGCAGGTACATGATTCCTTAAAAGAATCTTTGGGACGCCATGTAAAACAAATACGTTTCTTATAATTTCATCGTCCTTTTGCAGGCGCTCACTAATGGGTGCAATTCCCAAATTGTCTCCTTCTTTGGCTTCCATCCGAGCTCCTGGGCATTTTGGATTATCGCAAACCAAGTAAAACTCCTCATTTTCTCTATCATATTCAATCTTACTTGTAATTAGGAGTTTTTTATTTCTTGAAGTTTGGCAAAGCGGACAAACTACACGATATTTAATCCTTTCATTGATTACTGACTCCGGAATATCTATCAAGATAAAGGTATCGGGGTCGTTTCTATAATTAATCAAATCCCTGAAATAAAGTGAGTAGGAAACCTGATCGCTCTCCCTGGGTAAACCGTCTAAAAATATACTTTTCCCTTCCAGCTTTTCTATATGGATTTTAAGAAGTGCCAAAACAAACTCGGTTGGTAGAAGAGTTTTTGTGCTTCTTTCTAAAAGCGTTTTGACCGCCTCGTCAAAAGAAATATAGCCTCTGTAAAGTTGTCTTAGCCTCTTATATTCTTCACTTTTTTCAAAGCTTTTCCAGTTTACATGAATATCACGGACAATGTCTCCAACCGATACGTGTTCAATCTTATCCTCTCCAAAAATCTCCGTAAAAAGTTTGGCATATGTGCCTTTGCCTGAATTTTTTTTGCCCAAAAGATAGGCAACGAAGGTATTTTTGTCCAAAAAGTTTCTTAAATGCCCAATCTCATCCCCAACCTTGGCCTCAAAATAATCTTTGCGTCCTTTTGGGCTTGAGAGGTCAAATTTTTTATTAAGTTCGGGAACTTTTGTGTCAACAATCGGAAATTCTAAACCCTTCATAGAAATTACATTAAGAGGCGTTCAAAACGGGCTTGATCTTTATACGGTCCTATTATGGCCAGGTTCAATCTTTCCGGCCTAAAGAGCTTCTTGGCTTCCTCTAAAACGTCCTCCACGCTTACCGCATCAATCCTTTTAAAAACCTCTTCGGGTGTCAAAATTTCTTTCAGAAACAAGGCTTGCACGCCGTAGAAGTCGTTTACATCCTTTGTATCCTCCAAAGCCAAGGCCAGATGACCTTTGATATATTCTTTTGCCTTCCTGAGTTCCTTTTTGTCAACCCCTGACTCGTTATTGGCCAACTTGTAATGTTCTTCCAAAGTAACTTTTATGGCTTCGTGGGCGCGTTCTACGTCCACGCCAGCATATGTACCGATATAGCCTGTTTCTAAATATCTTTCCGTTGAGGTACTTATTGCGTAGGCTAGTCCCCTTCTTTCTCTAACTTCGCTAAATAGCCTCGAGCTCATCCCCCCACCCAAAATTGCGGAGAGGAGAGTTTGAGCGAACCTTCCTTCGTATTCTCTTCCATCTGCCAAAAATCCCAAAATAAAATGCGCCTGTTCTTTCTTTTTGGGATGGAGCTTTACCTGAGGCTTCTTTTGTTTAGATTTGAAAAGAATTTCGCTAGTTTTCTTAAGATTTTTCCTATTCAGATTTTCAAAATACTTTTCAGCTAATTTTAAGGCATCCCCCTCTTTTATTCCTCCAGCTATTGTAAGGAGCATTTTTTGAGGATAATAATGTGTCGATCTATATCCTAAGAAGTCAGATCGACTTACACCTCTTACAGTTTTCTCGCTACCTGCAATATCCCTTCCTAAAGGATTTCCCGCAAAAATCAATTGCTCAAATACGTCCCCGATTTTCATCATTGGTGTATCTTCATGCATCCTAAGCTCCTCAATAATTACCCCCTTTTCCTTTCCAATTTCCTCCTGCGAAAGCAAAGGATTTAAAACCATGTCGGAAAGAACGTCGAGGGCTTTATTGATATTAGACGACCTTGCTTTAATGTAAAAATTGGTCCAGTCTTTAGAAGTTCCCGCATTAAACTCTCCTCCAATTTCATCAACCGCTTCTGCAATTTTCTTAGCAGAAGGTCTCTTCTTGCTCCCTTTAAAAATCATGTGCTCTAGAAAGTGGCTGATGCCATTTATTCTCTCTTCTTCAAATCTCGAGCCTGTTTTCACCCATACGGTAACCGTCGCTGATTCGAGTGAAGGCATAGGTACACAAATGACTTTTATTCCATTACTCAATTTACCCAAATTGTATTTCATATCTTTTTAGCACCCCCAAAATTATTTGTGATACTATTGTACAAGATAAACTCCTATGAAAAAAGACTCTCCCTACCCAAAACACGTGCTCGGTGAGCACATAGTCCCCTTTCAGTTGACTTTTGATAAAGACGAAACTGTCGAAAATACGCTTTCCTTTATCCGAAAGAAAGTTGGTAGTTGGCCAAACACTGAAAATATATATGTCCTAGATAAAAATAAGAAATTGATAGGTTCAGTTGAATTTAAAAAATTAGTCTCAGCCCAGCCAGAAGTAAAACTTTACGATTTGATGGAAAAAGCTTTTGCTCTTACTGACCACTCTCATCAAGACACAGCAATTAAGCTCGCAGTTAAAGAAGGCATAGAATCGATTCCCATTATCGATCAAAATGGGCATTTCCTAGGGATAATAGATGCAGGACAAATATTTAAAATCATGCACGAGGAGCATATCGAGCGCCTGATGCATTTTTCGGGAATATTGAACGACGAATCGTTAGTCCGGCCTTATACCTCAAAAACGGTCACGGTCGTTAAAACAAGACTTCCCTGGTTAATATTAGGATTATTTGGAGGATTATTGGCAACCTCGATTGTTGAGCGCTTCTCTCACACACTTGAGGCGCAGTTAGCCTTGGCATTCTTTATCCCTTTAATAGTTTACATGAATGCGGCAGTAGGAGCTCAAACCCAAACTATATTTGTTCGCTATGCCGCATTGGAAAAAGTGGGTTTATCCAAATCTCTCTTTTATGAATTAAAGGTTGCGGTGCTTGTTGGGACGGTACTTTCTTTGGGAATTTTTCTTTTTACTCTCTTATGGTTAAAAGATATTAATCTTTCCAAAATTGTTGGATTTTCGATGTTTTGCGGAATTTTATCCTCTGCGTTTATTGGTACAATAACACCCTGGTTATTACAAAAGACTGGCCGTGATCCTGCAATTGGTACTGGTCCATTTACAACAATCCTTCAGGATCTGTTAAGTATTATTATTTACTTCTCAATCGCGCAGGCATTGCTGTAACAAGCTAGTTTAGGAGTTTAAAACCCTGAAGTCGTACCCCGACGATCTGCTTCTTCCTCTTCATGGCCGGAATTGGCCGGTCGATAGTCCGGGTGGATACGGGCTAAGTCTACTTGTCTGGCCAATTCTCTAGCTCTATCCTCTGCAGGAATTTGAGGGGAAAATTCGATTGTCCTCTGTCCCGGAGCTTGATTTTGTACTTTTCTGCGTCTTTCTGTTATCATGGTATTCAGGCTCATACAAGCCTAAGAAAAAGATACTTTCTCACATTTTGGTAGGAGTGTCAATACCCAAGATATTAAGGCCGTTTTTGAGAATCTGGCCGGTCGCAAAGGTTAAGGCAAGCCTAAACCTTGCAACATTTGACATTTGACTTTTGACATTTGACTCTATAATTCTGTGCTTGTTATAGAAATTGTTGAACTTTTGAGCTAAAGCAAAAAGATAGTTACAAAGCAGATTTGGAGAATAATTTCTTGCTGCATCTTCGATTACTTCGGGAAAGTGAATAAACGAACGCATCAGAGCAAGCTCTTCCGCATTCAATGCTAAATGCTGAATGCTAAATGCTGAATTGGACATTGGCCATTTATCATTGGTCATTCCCACCTTGCGGGTAACACTATTGGTTCTTGCTACCGTGTACTGCAAATACGGCGCGCTATTTCCTTCCAAAACAAACATCTTCTCCCAATTGAATATGATATCTGATGTGGGATTATGCATGAGGTCAAAGTATTTTATTGCTCCAATTCCTACTGACTTGGCTATTTTCTCTTTTTCTCTTTTTGAAAATCCTCTGCCGGCTTGCCCCGAGCGAATTGAAGATGGTGAGCTTAGTCGAACCAGTCGAGGGGTTTCTGATTCCTCGATTATCTTTCCAGCTCTTTTTATCGCCTCATTGAGAATTTCTTCTAATCTGACTGACTGACCGAGTCTTGTGGCCATCTTCCCATGCGGGAGCCGAATTAAGCCATGCGCTACGTGTACGAGTTTGGTACCGTTTAGCCAGCCCAGCATCTTCGCTGTCTCGAAGACCTGCTTAAAGTGTAAACTCTGCTCGCTACCTACTTCATAAATAATCAAAGAAGGATTCCATTCTTTCAGTCTAAACTTAATTGTTGCCAAATCGCGTGTATAGTAAGTTGTTGTACCGTCGGTTTTTAGAAGCATTGCGGGAGGTAATCCGCCAGTCGGCGGATCAAATTCGACTATCTCCGCTCCCTCGCTTTTTTTACTCAAGCCTTTTACTCTAACTTCGGAAATTACAGATTGCATTTTATCCTCGTAAAAACTCTCACCATAGGCATTATCAATTTTTACCCCCAAGATCTGATAAATCCTGTCAAACTCAGTAAGTGATAATTTCCTGACAGAATTCCAAATTTCTCTCGCATTTTTGTCACCCTCTTCCAGCTTTTTAAACCATCTGCGAGCCTCTTCCCAAAGTTTAGGATTCTCCTCGGCCTTTTTATGGAAATTGACATACATCATTTCCAATTTCTCCATATTCAAATTTTGAATTTTGCCCGCCCCGCTTCGCTTGGCGAGGCCGGGGAATTTTGAACTTTGAATTTGCGCCAATATGGCGCCAAACTGCGTCCCCCAATCCCCTATGTGGTTATCCCCTATGGTTTTATAACCTAGAAATTTATAAAGGTTGTAAAGAGCCTGCCCAATAATTGTTGATCTCAAATGACCTATTCCGAAATACTTTGCTATATTTGGAGATGAGTATTCTACCAAGATATTCTTGCCTTTGCCTATATTTGCAGAGCCGTATTGGTTAGCTTCTTTGATAACTTTTTGAAGCTCAAGCAAAAGTGCTTTGTTTGATAGAAAAAAATTAATAAACCCAGGCCCCGCAACTTCAATTTTATCAACAATCCCAGTAATATTCTTTTCAGTCTTTAGTTGTTTTACAATATCTTCGGCTATGTCCCGGGGTGTTTTGTATTTTGATATTTTTAATTTTGAATTTTTTTGGAATTTGGAATTTGGAATTTGGAATTTCGAGAATATCGCCATAGCGATATTCGAGCTATAATCCCCAAAGTCCTCGTTTTCCGGAATTTCAAGTTGAATTTGCGTTTCTCCTGAAGCTTTTTTGACTGCAGTTAAAATTTCATCGCGAATCATAACCTAATATTACATTTTTTCGGAGTGATTTACTATTTCCTCATAAGAAGATTTCACTATAAAGAAGTCAGTTTTCTTTTTTATCTCTACCCTCTAACCCACGTCTATATTTATCAGGTAATGCAATCCTACCTATTCCGCTTTCACCCGTCGACGTATCTCCGGGCTCTCTTTCAACCCTGGGCGGTAAAGTGAGCTCTGCGTGTGCATCTCGTAATCTCTCAATTGCCTTCTTTCTTTCTTCAGAAATCTCTCTACTTTTTCCAGTTCTTGCTGCAAGATCACCATGCAGTTGATCTAATCTATTAAAATCAAAGTCTGCGTTTTTCAATAAATCGTCAACGTCTTTATAACTCAAAATCTTTTCTGCCAATCGTTGTGTATGTTCCCTCCCTCGTCTTACTGGAAGGCCGTCAAAAGTAAGCCCTTCACCTTTCGGTCCTTTTTCCATAACTGTAGTATTATATCAAATTAGCTGCCTTTTAATACCCCAAGATTCAAGTTTAGAGAAAGTTTCCTGTATATCTACACTAAGCACAAAGTCTGCATATGTAGATATATCCTGATTATTTCCAGTTTCGGCCATAAGTGCTAACAGAATTGCTCTTGCGCCAAGGTTATCAATCCAAATTTCTCCAAAGCGCTCAGAAAATGCTTGTTTCATGCCAATAAAATCTTTATTTATATCTGCCTTTTCCTCTTTGGACTCTTCAACGTACTTAAGCAAATAAACCAAACCATCCAAAGGATTCTCTAAGTTGATGTTGTTTAATATATTTTGATTAGGAGAAGTTATTTTAACTCCCTCGGAATAAGAATTTTTTAGCTGGGAATCTAATTCGTCAATTAGTACATCAACCTCTTTTTTAGTCAACTCATCTCTCTTCCCTCCCTTCCACATTTCTTCCATCATCAGTCGAGCTGTTCTCTGGGCAAGTGCATAAGGTGCTTGCCGCCTAATTATATATGCGTGCCAAAGGTCTCTCCATTCACTTTCTGACTCCTCTTTATCTTGGGTGTTTTCAGAATCTTTTTCCCTTCTTTTTATCTTCCCGACTTGGTCTTCGACAAGTTGACTGAATTCCTCAGCCACTGTCCTTGGAAGCTTTTCCCAACTTTGCTCAGGAACATATCCTGCATCTTCGGCCACCCTTAAAACCCTTGCATGGAGTTTATGTCCAAGCTCGTGGCCAAAGGTTTGGGCAAATAAAGATTCTTCATTTCTGGGATTAAGAATTACAATGTTAACCAACCGCCCTTCTTTATTTGGATAAGTAATGTTAAAAGCTCTTAACCTGGCGCCGAATCTAGTCGGCGCGTCCATGAAACTTGTTGGTGTTTCTTCAAAAGCAATGGAGGGGAGATATTGGGCAAGTTGTCTCCAAACCTTACCCTTTTTATCATTAAGCTCTTCAGAAGTTTCAACATTGCTCGGGAAATTATGATAGAAGGCCCTTCCTTCTAGCATTTGCCAAAAATCTATCGGTGCATTCTTGTCAACACCCTGCACTAGACTAGACTTAGCCTCCCTATCAAGATGACCGCGCATTTCAGTAACATGTGCTTTATTGCTTAGAAACTCATGGAGTTTACTTTCAATCTCAGCCCCCCCTGGAATCTGGTTTAATATATAGAGAGTTTCGAGATCAATGCCCATTAATAATCGATACTTTTCTATTTTCCAAAGAAGTTGTAGTTTCTCGGCCGTTAAATCGTGATCGTACGTCCTTTCCTCGATTATCTCTTGTAAAGCTTTGCGTACAGTCTCGTCCCCCTGATGATTGAGTAGAAATGAAAAGGCGGTTTCATAATTGCCGCCCTCAGTTACCGTCATCACATTAGCGTATAGCTCTTCGGGGTCTAATTTATGCTCCTTTGCAACTCTATCTGTCGCTTTCCTCATAAGCGAAAGAATCTGGGGTGTTGGTCGCGCACCAACATCTCTAGCCTCAACGCCGTTAATTTTATCTCTTAATGAATTTATTGGTTTAGAAAATAGGATATCTGAAGAATAGCTGAAAAATAAGCGTAAGCTCTCAGCTTTCTTTTGGGTCTTAGAGTCATCAACCCCTTCTCTTTGCCTAATATCCTCGTACTTTAGTCTTAGATATGTACCGATAACCAAGAATTGGTGCGTCTGTTCTCCCAAGTCCTCCGATACCTTTATCTTGCTTTGAAACGGCTGACGTTCAGAGTGTGAGAAAAACTCTTCGCTTTCCTCCTGAGTTAAAGCAAGCGAAAAAGTAATAAAATCTATGCTACCTTCTGCATCCAAATGTCTATTTAAGTCTGAAACCGCCCTCTCAATCCCTTCGTCAATTTCAGAAGATGAAACATTATCATCAGGGATATATTGATCCATTCCTGGTATCTTTAATACTCTTTTTCTAGCCTCGGTAATACTTTGCGGTACAGCAAATTCGTAACTAGAAACATGTTCTTCCATAATCATATTTTATTACGAACACCTCCGAATAACAAAGTGGCAACATTTCTTTCACTCAATCAACCAACTCTTTCCATCCGTTATAACTTCTACATCACCCATTTCATCCGTTCTTAAAACTCGCAACTCGTAACCCGATAACATCTCTAACACTTCCTGATGAGGATGACCGTAGCGATTATTCTTTCCGGCTGAAATTACTGCGATTTCCGGATCACTTGCATTCAGTAAATAACTGCTTAATCCATTCTTACTTCCATGGTGAGGTACTTTGATGTATTCGATGGTGAGCGGCAGTCGAACCGCTAATTTTTCAGCAACGAGGTCTGAAATGGCCGGACCAATATCTCCGGTCAAAAGCGCGTCAAATTTCCCTAGTGTCAAAATAGCCACAATCGAGAAGTCATTCGGGTCTTCCGCCGTCGTTCTGGTACCCAGAACTTTGGCGGACAAGCTATCGGATTTTGCAATACTTTTACTTGATATTAACGCATCAGATGGATGCAATATGTCTAAATGCATCAAACCCAACCTGATTACCATACCACTTGTAGGATAAACTACCTCCGTACCACTACCCCCCACTACATCTTTTAGCACTTGATATGCTTGAGCGCCAGAATCGATGGGATTTGCTAATAATTTATTTATAGTATATCTTCGAAAAACTTCAATTAAACCAGTATAGTGATCAGTCTGTGGGTGAGTAAGAATAACCAGTTCTATCTCTCTATCCCAAAACGGCAAGTTGTTTGATAGACAATCTAAAACGCGATTATTAGGACCGCCGTCGACTAAAATCTGAGTTTTGCCATAAACTGCTAAGATTGCGTCTCCTTGACCAACATCACAAGCAATTAAGTGAAGCTTGGGTTCAGGATAATAAATTACCGCCAACCAGATCGCGACTGAGATTAATACGAGTAGAGCCAAAAATTGCTTCCAAATTCCTTGCATAGCTTCAGCTAAATAATCCTACAACTCCAATAAACCACGCTGTAAGTGGATATACAACAAAAAGTATCAATCTACCTATTAATGGTACATAAATACCCACAAATCCACTTATCATGCCAATTATTGTTATCGGTGCTATGGTCCATAAAACCAGTGCGTTAATAATGGGTGAAAGTACATTAAACTGTCCAAACGATATCCAAAGAATTGGTGCAACTCCAATTTGAGCCGCCAGCGATGTTGAAAAATCCACCCGAAGGACTTTTGGTATGAAGTTTAGTTTTTTCTCAATTTTGCCTTCGAATAACATAAGCGATGCTGTTGCCACAAAAGAAAGTATAAAACCTAAATCACTCAACCATTCAGTTTTTACAATGAGCATCCCTAAGGCTGACAAAAACAGCCCTCGCCAAGCATCATTAACCCTTCCCAACGCTATTCCCGTAAATCCGATTGAACCCATGATTGCCGCGCGCACAATTGGAGCGTCGAAACCTGAAACCAAAGCATAAATCCAAATTCCGACCAAAGCCAGTAGTACCGCTCTTCTTCGAGACATAAAGATAATAAGAAAATTGACCAGAAATCCTGCAACCAGAGTTACGTTCATTCCAGAAGCCACCACTACATGGGCTGTACCGGTAGTCTTAAGGGCTTCCCAAAAATCAGCTGGAATACTTTGTTTTGATCCTAACGTCACTCCAGCTACAAGAGATGCGTGGGGTTCAGGCAGAGATTCCTGATAAAAATCTATAAGTTTTTTTCTAAATTTAAAAAGTAACCCGGTACCTTTATCTTGAAACACTAAAACCGGATTTTTAAGCTCTCGAGATAGTACACTACCCTCGACAACGACTTTATCTCCATAGGAAATCTCTGGAAACCTGGGTAAATATACTTTTAACCCAGAAAGAATAAGCCTTTGCGAATATTCGTATTTAATAGGTTCATTGGTAACTCGTGTGGTAACACGGATGCGGTCGCCATCGGAGTAGACTGGACGGTTTGATATTTGTCTAAGAAGAACTAATAAGACTAATAAGAACCAGATGATATAACGCATAGTAGAAAGTTAAAAGTTCAAAGTTAAAAATTAAAAGTCTAGTTAATAGTCGAAAGTTATTAAGTAAAATTTTGAATTTTAAACTGTAATTTTAAATTTTGAATTAATCAATAGACACTTAACAGATCTTTATTTTTCTCATATACATTGGTCTTCAAGATCTTTCTAGTAAGAAGTTCTTCGACAGATGAGTAAGGTCTTTGTTCAATGATGTTTTGGGCGTAAACAGGGCCAATTCCCCAGAGTGATTCAAGCTCATTTTGGGTTGCGGTGTTGATATTTATAAGACTTCCCGTGACCTCTCCCCCCTCCGGGCCAGAGGCCCCTACAGGCCGGAGGCCAGTCGCATTTTCCGTATTTTCTCCGACTCTTGGAATATATATTTTCTGTCCATCTGAAATTTTTGCCGCGCGGTTTAAAAACTTTTCCATCCACTCTCTGTCCGCATTTTCCGAAACTCCACCGGCAGCAATTAATGCTTCTTCGATTCTTGCACCAATATCTAATTTATAAACTCCCGGGGAGGTAACGCTTCCTGCAACTTCTACAACTATTTCAGAACCTGTATCCTTGCCCTCTGTCGCGCTTTCTAAGACTTCTACCTTGTTTACTTCGAGATTAGCACTATCTTTGGCGAAGAAAACTCCTAAACCTACAAGAGCGGCTCCAATTAGAAAAAAAGTCAGCGGCCAGCGGTATTTAAAAATAAATTCATCAAAATTGAACTTTTTAATCTTTGTTAAAGAGGATTTTTTTGTATTTGTTAACTGAAGCTCATCGGACTCCATAATCAGATAGTAGAGGAAAGTTAGAGGAAAATGAAGGAGATTACTTGGTTACAAAGTTGACGAGTTTACTTGGAACGAATATTGTGTTTTTAAGCTTCTTGCCCGAAAGCCATTTTTTGATCTTTTCGTCAGCTTTAGCTTGTTCAACCACTTCAGCTTTTAGCCTTCCGCTTATAGCCTTCCGCTTTAGTGTTGCTCTCAGCTTGCCGTCAACCTGAACAGCAATTGTAACGGTCTCCTCTTTAACCAATTCAGGCACGAATTTGGGCCAAGCGGAGGTATGAATCGAGAATTTCTCCCCAAGAACGTCTACCCAGATTTCCTCAGTCATGTATGGTGCAAAGGGAGCCAGAAGCTTAACAAGAACCTCCAAAGCCTCATCCCACTCAGCACACCTCATGTTTGACTTTTGAGTTTTGAGCTTTGAGTTTTGAGTTTTATCTCGTAAGAGATTCACAAACTCCATAATCGCACTAATTGCCGTATTGTAGTGAAACTTTTCAATATCTTCAGTCACTTTCTTTATAGTTTGATGCATTTTGATAAGGATTTCTCTTGCATCATTCTCATTTGTAATTTGTAATTTGTAATTTGTAATTTGAAAAAGTTGCCAAACTTTTTCTATAAACCTCCTCATCCCTTCAATTCCAGTATCTCTGAAGTCCGGATAACCATCCATTGGACCTATAAACATCAAATACAGCCTCAACGTATCTGCTCCGTATTTTTCGATGTAGATATCAGGATTAACCACATTGCCTTTGGACTTACTCATCTTGGCACCGTCTTTAATCATAAGCCCGTGGGCATAAAGGCGCGGGAACGGCTCTGCAAAGTTTAGATAACCAAGATCGTGGAAAACTTGGGTAACAAATCTTGCGTACATTAAGTGAAGTACAGCATGCTCAGCGCCGCCAAAATATAAATCGACAGGAAGCCAGTGCCTTGTGATCTCACGATCCCAAGGAAACTCGAAATCCGAAATCCGAAATCCGAAATTTTTTGAATTTTTGAATTTTGAATTTTGAGATTGTTTCGTGCTTCGTGCTTCGTGCTTCGAATTTAAACCAACAGACGGATATCTCAAAAAGTACCAGCTTGAATCCAAAAAAGTATCACTAACATCCGTTTCTCTTTTAGCCTCAGATCCACACTCAGGACATTTAACCTTGTAAAATTCTGGGTAGCTATCGAGTGGACCTCGACCTGTTCCTTTCGGCTGATAATCTTTTAAGTACGGAAGCTCTACAGGTAAATCATCTTCCGGCCACCATCCCGCATGCTCCCAATCGCTTTGATCCTTGTGAATCAATCTTTTACCTTTTACCTTTAACCTTTTACCTTTATCAGTAAACCAACCCCTACCCTCACTCTTACACTTCTCACAAAATATCATTGGAATTGGCGGTCCCCAGTACCTTTGCCTGCTAATCAGCCAGTCTCTCAGATGATAGGAAGTAGTCTTTTTCCCCCATCCTTTTTTTTCAACCATCTCCCAAAGACTCTTATCAGGAGCAATATCTGCTACTTTAATAGTAAATTTCTTGGCAAATTCAAAGTCTCGTTCGTCATGGGCAGGTACACCCATAATCGCACCTGTTCCGTATTCCATTAACACATAGTCAGCTACCCAGACCGGAATTTCCTCATTATTGGCTGGATTTACTGCATATAATCCTGTAAAAACCCCAGATTTGTCTTTAGCTTCCACTTGCAAGGACTGTCCTTGCAAGGTATTCTCTTTTATATATTTTGATAGCTTTTGCCTATATTTATGAGGTGCTTTTTCGAGAATTTTTTTTGATAACGGTGATTCAGGTGATACTGCCAGAAAAGTTGCTCCATATAGAGTATCAGGCCTTGTAGTAAAAACATCGATGAATTGTTTGGAGTTTTGGATTTTGGATTTTTGATTTGTTTCGGATTTCGGATTTCGGATTTCGAATTTTATACTAGCTCCACTACTTTTCCCAATCCAATTTCTCTGTGCAATTTTTATTTTTTCCGGCCAATCAATCAGTGTTAATCCTTCTAAGAGTTTATCCGCGTAATCCGTGATTCTAAAAAACCACTGTTCCAAATCCCTTTTTTCAACTTCGGTTGAACAACGCTCGCATCTACCATCAATAACCTGTTCGTCTGCCAGAACTGTTTTGCAACTCGGGCACCAATTTACTTTAGCTTTTTTTCTAAAGGCGAGTCCTGCTTTAAACATTTGCACAAATATCCACTGTGTCCATCTATAATAATCTATATCAGATGTAGTCACAGTTTTATTCCAGTCGTAAGCGTGTCCCAAACTTTTAAGTTGTTTTGCATAGTTATTCGTAGTTCTTTGTATCATCTTATGAGGCTGATCGCCTATTGATATTGCAAAGTTTTCAGAATGAATACCGAAAGAATCATAGCCAATAGGTTGAAAAACCAGGTGACCTTGCATTCGCATAAATCTACCGTAAACGTCTGACCCAGTTGATGCAAATGCGTGCCCGGCATGTAGTCCCTCAGCTGATGGGTAAGGAAACATCCAAAGATTGTAAAAGTTATTCTTAGATATGCCTAGGTTTAGAGAATATAAACCTTCCCTCTCCCACTTATTTCCCCATTTTGCTTCGATTTTTTGATGACTGTAATTATTAGCCATAGCTAAAGCCTAAAAACCTAACATATTATATATAAGTATATCAAACTATAATTTCCGCGAAAATTTTCAAATATAATTAAACTTGTAGTTAATAATATTTATTTAGTGTTTTCGTAGCGTAATCTTAAATAACTAAAAATAATTTTAAAAAATAATAAACTCTCCCTTAAAATCCTCTTGATAAAAAATTTATTTTGAAAATACGGTTTTCCTCAATAATCTGAAAATAAAACGAATTTTAATTTCCTAGCACTTATTATCATCGACTGCTAATTGTTAGGAATTAACTTTAAATTACCTCGTGTAAAAAATATACGACAATTTCAAATTTCTTCTTATTCTATCAGTAGTTAACTTAATTTAATACCTTATAGCAATCAATTCTCCGCAAGATGCAGCTTAAATTGTATTAACTTAAATTTATTTCATTGCCTAGAAATGCTAAGAAACCTATAGAGGTGTGGATAATTACTGTTTCACTGCTTGATACCTAGATATACATTTGCCCTGTCTTGATTGACCCGCAATATTCCCTGAGCGATTTTTAGCTTTAGCTCGCGCCCCACCTTCTCCCGTATAATCAGATAGTCTTTGACCATAGAAATGAAATTTGCGTGTTCAATTAAAACATCAAATTTACCCAATTCATTAACAGATGTAAAGGAGGTAACATCACCTTCGTAAAGCATCTCACCTCTGGTTAAGACCCGCAAATGTATTTTTTCCTCTTTCATTGTCCCAATTCGCGGCAAGATCCAATATACAAAAACTCATTTTCCGGTACTCTATCGTATTTACCGTCTATAATTGCTTTTGTATCTTCAACGGTAACTTTTAAAGGTACATATGTCCCCTTTTGACCCCGTTGTCCCTCGGCGACAAAAAACCTCTGGGTCATAAAATTCTTTAATTTTTTTGCCCTCCTGTAAAGTGTTCTATCCTCACGAGAAATTTCGCTTTCTCCAACTAATGAAACTATCCGCTCTAGGGCTTGCTCCTTTTTAAGAATATTTTTAGCACGCAGCGTTACGTCAAAGTGCATGTTGGAAACTATTCCTGGTTCGAGTGCAGTTGAAGCGCAGGATAAGATGTCGACTGCCGGCAGTAACCCTTCTTGGTAAACGTTTCGCGATAGTACAATTAAGCTTTCAAGGTAAGGAAAAATTGCTTGTACCGCATGGTCTAATAAGTCATCCGCCGGTACATAAATGGCCTCAATCGTACTTATGACTGCACTTTTAGTTGAAACTAAGCGTTCGTGAAACTTGGCCATCTCGGATTCGAGTGTTGCCTGATATCCGTCTTCTGAAGGAATGATATTCATTAAAGTTGAAAGTTCATTTCCGGCTTGGGCAAAGCGGAATGCATTGTCTATAAAAAATAAAACGTCGCTTTTTAGCTCATCTCGATAATATTCTGCCAAAGTAACTGCGGAGAAAGCCGATAGAAATCTGATAGCTGGGTTTTCCCCCATAGGCCCGAAAATAAGAGTTGATTTAGACAGAGTTCCCGCATCTTTTAAAGATTGATACAGCTCCAATCCTTCCCGAGAACGCTCTCCCACTCCGGCGAAGACGCTGACATTTTTTTCTTTCTTACCGACAATATTATGCAATATTTCGGTTAAAAGCATTGTTTTACCTACTCCTGCTCCTCCAAATAAACCCATTTTTCCTCCCTTCATTAAAGGAGCAAACAAATCTACGACTTTAATTCCGGTTTCTAGTATTTCCCGGTAAGATACAATGTCATCTTCCATTTCCAGCTTCTTGTGAATCCCAACAGGTTCAAGTGTAGTAATGCTATCCTGACCATCCAATGGGGTTCCAAATACCCCGACTGCTCGTCCTAATAAATTCTTGCCGACTGGAAAGGATATTTGTTTTTGAGTATTAACTACATGAGTTCCTCTATAGATATTGTTGTTGGAGGAAAGTGCGAAGCAAAAAAAAGTTTCAACTCCGCTTGAAGAATAGACCTCCAGTTTCAAGCCTGGCACATCCGGAATCTCTAAGATATCGTGAATTTCGGGATGATTTTTTTTAAACTTAACCTCGACAACCTGACCGCGGACAGCTACAACTTTACCGTCATAATCTTTCACAGATTCCCTCCTTTCCAAATCCAGCGCGTACTCATTGTATTTAGCTGTTTTCTGTTTGCAATTCTGTGAGTAATCCTAAGTTTTTCAAATTTAAGTTGGGCAAGTTTATTTTTTATATTAACATCTGCTCTATCCATGGCCATGACGCGTGATGCAAATTTGGCCAATTGACCTTCCCTGACTGACTGTTCGAAAAGTGATGCAAAAATTTCTGTTTCGAAAAACATTAAAATATTCTCTAAACTCGGCTCAAATATATAGAACGTCTTTTTCCCTTTCCCCTCCTCTTTTAGAGAGATTTCAGCAGATATAGTTAGCTTTGACGGTTTTTGCTGGATTACGTTCAAAAACTCTCCGTAATAAACGTGTATACTTTCGTACTGGACAATGTGCTTGATTATTTCATCAAGGTCAGATGATGTAACTGTGTTATCGGGAAGATCAAAATAGGTATAAGGTCGCTCGGGTTCTTCGGATAAAAATATGGATAGGCCTTGTTTACCGACAATCGTAACCTCGCTTTTTCCGCTTCTTACATCGGCAATGAATAAATCAAAAACCAAAGGAACGATGTCTCCATATAAACCTGTGTTGGCTGACAAAAAAACTGTAACAGTTTTCCCGTTATGAGCCAGAAAGGTCATCGTCTCGGCTCCCGGTTTGCCCTTTTTCTTGGCCAACTCATTGACCTGCCTGGCAAAGGAAATTCTGACTTGTTCAAACACGTCGTTTAATTCCGATAAAAATTGTCTATTTGCGAGTACATAATCCCTTGTTCTCTTCATTCTTGCCGAGGCGATTTCCTCATAGGCTCGAACTAGAGAGCTCAAAGTGGACATCTGTCCAATCTCATCGTTGATTTCCTTTTGGTCAAACATTTTTCCTCCCTAACCCCATCACAACTGACTCGTCCTGTTTTACAAAATCAACCAGCTCTGCAAAGGTTTTTATATTTAATAGTAAATTATCAATCTTAGTTTTGTAATTTGCGTCTTTTTGATAATCTGCAATGATAAGCTCTTGATCTCTTTTCATTTGACTAACCTCCACGTCTTTCCAAAAACCACCCCAGAGACAGGAAAGTAAAATCACATTAATATTCAAAGGTACAATAGCGTCAGGGGCCTGATCAAAAAAGGCTGTCAAGCGCTCACCCAGAGCCAGCTCGCGTCTGGTTTTTTCTGAAAGTTCTGCTCCAAAATGCATAAATTGCCTCAAATCCTCAAGGTGAAGTAAGAAGCTGGTTAACTGCCTGCTTAAATCACGCAGCATTGGAGTTTGCGCCTGTCGCCCTACACGAGTAACAGACAGAAATGGATTAACCGGAGGACGCCTGCCTTGATTAAATAAATCGATATCAAAATAAATATGCCCATCTGTCATAGCCATCAAATTTGTTTGAATAAATCCGCTTAAATCAGAAAGTACCAGCTCGGCAACCGGCAAGCAAGTTATTGAAACCTCAGCCTTATTCACAATAAAATTTCCGGCGCGCTCCATCAAGCGTGCGTGAACGTAGAAAATATCCCCGGGATATGAACTTCTGCCCGGAAAACGCTTGGCCAGTAGTGTAATTTCGCGGTAATACTTAGCGTGGGCCGTCATATCATCCAAAATCACTAATGTATCGCGCCCGCGGTCGCGAAAATACTCGGCTATGGTCATCGCAGTATAAGGAGTTAGAAATACCAACCCTGAAGGATCAGAAGAGCTTGTAGCAACGACAACAACATTGCCTTGAATGTTATTTTTAATAAAAAAATCCTCAATCATTTTGATATCGAGTCTCTTTTTAGCAATTGCGCCGTAAACGCAAATAACACCTTTTTGAGCTTGAGTCAAAACGTTTTGGAGTAAAAACTCGGTTTTACCTGTCTTTCTATCCCCTATTACAAGTTCCCTTTGGCCGCGTCCCATAGGTACAACCAAATCAACTATCGAAACTCCTGATTCAAAAGGTTTGTCGATGTTTTTTCTTACATTAATCCCCGGCGGTGTAATATCTATGTAGCGATACTCACGTCCTCCCGATTTTTCTTGGGATAATTTCGGATTCTTGACTGCGAGGTCTTGTTTCGCACTTCCCACAGTCGGAATACCCAGAGAGTTTATAGTTTTTCCCAATATATCTTCAGATATTGCAATTGTGAGTTGCTGACCGGTACGTGCGACCCGCGTGCCTACATGTACTTTTGTTTTTGATAAAAGAAGTACTTCGACATATTCATCCGTAAGTGAGAGTACTTGACCCGTTTCTCCTGTCTCAAATACTACTACTTCGTTTGTCTTTGCCCCAGGCAGTCCCTTTACATAGGCAAGGGTCTGAAGCGATTGTTCAACAAATCCAACCTCTTGTGTTTTATCTAAATATATTTGGAAATCACTCATGTTTTAAAAATACTTACTTTCCCAATATCTCAAATATCCTCTCTCTGTTTTCCCCAAATTGCTCTCTAAATTTATTTCGCAATGACAAATCCCTATATTTACCTTCAAAAATAACTATTGCTCCTGCAAATATAGTCGGGTTGAAAGTAACATCAAGAATAATATTCTCACCAACATTTCTCCTAACCCAATCGTGAATTTTTTCAATTGAATTTTGCGTCGGTTCAAACGCCAGCGTAAGCTTTAATTCACGAAGTTTGGCTATGGCCTCCTTCAACCCTCGTAGATATTCGTCTTTTTTAACATCCGGGTTCGCAAATGCGCTTAAGAGTTGCTCAGAAACCCACGCCCGCAGATCATTTTTTAGAGCCAAGTCAAACTCACCCGCTTTACCTTTGTAAAGGTGGTCGAGGAGCAAATCCACTTCATCTTCAAGCTGCCAAGCTTCTGATTTCGTGCGAATGTGAGATAAGATTTCGTTATACATATCAGAAGATATTCTGACGCTTTGCTTCTTCCAAAGACTTTTTGACCAATTCTTCGTGTTCTTCAAAGGAAACAGCCCTTCCTATTATCTTTTGGGTAACTTCGCGAAGTATTTCAAATATAGTTTCATCTACTTGGCTTAGGCGAACCTGCCTGTATTTAGCCATTTCTTCTTCTATTTTTTTATACCCTTCATTTACCGCGGCACTTAGTGCAGCTTGTGTTGTAATTAAATCTTTTTGAAGAGTCCCTCTAAATGTCGCAACTTCAGTTAAAGCAGATGTTGCAAGGTCTTTGGATACTTTTGCCAAAACTGTTGCGATATCGCTTTTTGCATCAGAAAGAGTTTTTTTGAAATTCTCGGTATTTACCCTTGAAACCTCTTCAAGGGCGGAAAGCATTTTGTTTTTAGAATCAGTCGATAAAATCTCGGTATTTTTAATTATTTCAGCTGCTTTTTGGTGGGCGGAAGTTATCAACTGCTCCCCTTCCTTTTGAGCTTTTTCTAAAATTTCCTGAGCCTGTCTTTGGGCTTCGGCAGAAAGCGCAGCTTTTTCTTCTTTGAGCTTATTGTGTTCGCGAAGGAGTCGTACATACAAAATAACAACCGCAGCCACTATAAAGCCAAGCGCAATGGCGATTAATATCGATCCGTATAATAAGAAATCATTTGCATTAGACATACTTTTATATTATCGGACTGACGGTAGAACTTGCAAAAGAATGGCTTGTGACTTCTTTCTTGGGTGCAAGCAAATCCCTCCCGGTCATCACTTGCGGAATCGGAAGACTCATCAAATTAAGTATAGTCGGCGCAACATCGCTCAAATCGCCATTTAGGGTTATAGCTTTTCTTTCTAGATTCTTGTGAACAATCAGGATTGGAACGGGATTATTCGAGTGCTCTGTGTTTGTAACGCCTCTTGAGCTGGTTATAAAAAAGCTCTTAGTCGGATAGGTTATCAGCTGTTCGGCATTTCCATGATCTGCTGTTAATATAAAGCATCCGTTTTTCTTTAAAGTTGCCTCAACAATCTCGCCTATCGCGCGGTCGCAAAATTCGATTGCTTTTAGCGTTGCCTCCAGGTTTCCTGAATGGCCAACCATGTCAGGATTTGCAAAGTTGAGGACAAAAAAATGATACTTTTCGCGACCTATCAGCTTTTTGAATTTTTTTACTAATTTAAAAACACTCATTTCGGGTTTTTGGTCATAGGTGGCAACATTTGGCGAGGCGATTATTTCTACGTCTTCACCCGGAAATCGCGCCTCTTTTGTTCCGTCAAAATAAAAAGTTACCATTCTTTCTTTCTCGGATTCGGCTATGTGCGCTTGGTTGAGTTTATAATTAGATATTACTTCGGGAAGGGTGTTGCCTACATCTTGAGGCGGAAATGCAACTGCCGATACCGGAAGATTTTTTTGATATTCTGTCATGGTCACAAAAAAAAGATTTTTTGGCCATTTTGTCCTTTGAAATGTCGGGCCTTCAGATTTCCCTTTCTCGCTCTTTCCTTCGTGCGGTACATAGCCAAACTCAATTTCTTTTAATTTCTCAAAATCGCTCATCGTAAAAGCCATTGTTAATTGCCGTGGTCTGTCTATTCTGAAGTTAAAAAAGATTACCGCGTCATTATCATTGACAGTACCGCTAGAGAGCGCCGATACCGGTCCAAGACGGGATGACATAGAGTCGGGTACAATTACAGTGGTTCTATAAATTCGTCGGTTTTACCTTTTTGGTAGTTTGAGCGCACTGCCGACAAAGGGTCATTTGCACGAACCCCGGATCCCAAAACCATTGCCTCATAGCACAACTTAGTTCTCTCCCAACGACCGTCGCGGTCCATAGCGTAATATCTTCCGGTAATGGTCGCGATACGGCCAATATTAAGCTCTTCTAGTTTATCCTGAATTTCGGCAATTACATTTAGCCCGTCAGTCGGCGGCGCATCGCGCCCGTCTGTAAAAAGATGCAAAGAAACGCCGGTTACTTTCCTCTTAACACACAACTCCATCAAAGCATAAAGGTGGGAGTTAGCCGAATGAACTGTACCCGAGCTTACAAGTCCTATAAGATGGAGCCGTGATTTGAAAGTATTAATATGTCTTATAGCAGCCAAGAAAGCTTTATTGTCATAAAAAGTCTCGTCTTCAATTGCCATGTTAATTCTAGGCAAACTTTGATAAATTACTCTTCCTGCACCAATCGTCAAATGGCCAACTTCAGAATTACCCGCTTCGTTTGCCGGAAGTCCGACTGATTCCCCTGCTGCAATTAACTCGCCATGAGGATAGGAGCCCATGTACTTATCAAAATTTGGCTTTTTGGCTTCGCTTATGGCATTTCCTGGAGATTTAGGGGCAACACCCCAACCATCCATAACTAAAAGTACAGTCGGTTTAATCTTTTGGTTAGATGAGTTAAGGGCAGAAAACATACGCTATTTAAATTCGAAATTCGAATATCGAAATTCGAAACAATATCTAAATTTTAAATCCTAATATAATAAACCTTATTGTTCTGATTTTCTCATTATGGAACTGAATATTTTCATCAATTCTAACGCTTCTCTGATTAACCCTTGGCGCTCTTTCTC
>Ga0209751_10001054_pt1 | contig 28842 bp, 27 predicted proteins | sample RifCSP13_1_FD_184019 | JGI IMG/M metagenome (GOLD analysis project Ga0209751, IMG submission 184019) | Soil microbial communities from Rifle, Colorado - Rifle CSP2_sed 13_1 (SPAdes) (version 2) | ecosystem: Environmental > Terrestrial > Deep subsurface > Rock core/Sediment | place: Rifle...
AACTTCAGGCAGAATCGGCACCTTGGATAGCTTGATTTTAGCCCCCACGCCGCTCGCTCGGGTCATGCCGTAGAGGTGGCCCAACAGGCCAAACCCGGTGATATCCGTACAAGCGTGAGCGCCCACCTCTGTCATAGCCTCAGCCGCGTCGCGATTCAGAGTGCTCATCACCTGGACAGCTCTCCGAACAAGCGAGGCGGAAGCTTTTTGTCTTTTGATCGCGGTCGAGATGATTCCCATGCCTAAAGGCTTCGTGAGGATCAGATCGTCGCCCGCCCTCGCCCGCTTGTTGGTGACGACCAGGTCCGGATGAATAACGCCGGTGACAGCTAAGCCATACTTCGGCTCATCATCGTCGATCGAGTGGCCCCCGACGATGAGGACTCCGGCCTCCATAGCCTTCTCTGCCCCGCCGCGCAGGATCTCCGCCAATACTTCCTTGGGCAACTTGTCAATTGGAAAGCCCACAATGTTCAGGGCGAGAAGCGGTTTGCCACCCATGGCGTAAACATCACTCACCGCGTTGGCAGCCGCGATGGCCCCAAAGCTATAGGGATCATCGACGATAGGCGTAAAGTAATCTACCGTCAGAATCAGGGCGATCTCGGGCCCCAGGCGATACACCGCAGCATCGTCGCCAGTTTCGATGCCAACCAAGAGGTTCGGGTCTTCCCGCTTCGGCAGTTGGCTCAGAACCTGAGCCAGATCGGCTGGGCCGATCTTGCAAGCTCAACCAGCCCCATGGGACAAGCTGGTAAGTCGTATCGTTTCGGCCATGGTTATCGCCTCAAATCTTATCGGGGCGTTTGTCCTCTGGACAAGGTTTTCGTTCACCGCGGAATGCCCAGACACGACCGACCCCTTATTCCACCTACTGCATGGGCTGGCTTCTGTCAAGGAATTGCGGCTCTCCGGAGCTCGCTTGTCCCGAGCGAAAGCAGTGAAATTAGACAACCTATCCGGAAAAGACAAAAAAAGGACGGTCTACCTGAGGAAGGATCGAGGCGAAGCAGACACCCTGCTTATCTTTCCTCGTAAAAGAGGGCCATCAGCGACAACGCCGCCAGGGCAAGCCCAAAGGTAATGTAAGCGGTCTCAACGCCCGCATTGCCTCGCGCGGCGATGAGGAGATCCTGACCGAAAAGATAATACCCCCAGTAGAGGCCAAACAGATAAGTTGTCAGGAGGCAATAGTTCATCTTCCGGCCGATCATAAAAAAGCTCACCGTCCCGATGTAAAGGGCCATCTGCCACGCGGGAATGGTCAAACTGACGAAACCCAAGTCATATATGGACACCATGGCACTCCTCCAGACTCTATGGGGCTTGATGGAAACTATTTACACAGCAATTCCCATGCCATGCCCGATTCTGTGTTTATAGACGCGCAAGCGGGGAAAAAGTTTACAGGAGCTGTCAACCCCCCAAAAAAATACCGCGAAATGGCATCGGCTCGAGAACCGGTAGCTTTACCCCGTACCACAGACTCCCCGCACCTGAGTGCGGGGATGAATGTTCTGAACTTTCCCGAAGGTCAGTGCCCGAAAGCCACAGACCTGTCTGCCGGAGCACAGGCAGGCGTAAGTCCGTGGTACGGGGCCCAACGCCCGACTACGCTTGACAATAAGGAGAAAGTCAGCATAGAAATAGTTCTGGAAAAATTTTTCTTTGGGAGGTCACCATGAGCGGAAGAAGAACCAAGACTATTCTCTTGGCGTTGCTGGCGCTGCTGCTTGCGATGACCCGCCCGCACTGGGCGGGAGCGCAGACCCGGGTCTCCGTCGGGGTCACCGAGACTATGGAGACCTACAATCCCTACGGCGATAGCGTCTCCCTGCTCTACGGCATATGGAGCGAGATCACCGGGCCTTTTTGCACCTATAATTACGAAAAGGGAGAGTTCGAAGGTCGGCTGGCGAAGCGTTGGGAAGTCAAGGACCCCAACACCTGGGTCTTTCATCTCGACGACAGGTACAAGTTCAACGACGGTTCACCCGTGACCGCCGTCGATGTCGTGCACTCCATGAACCGGGTATTGAAAGATCCCCAGAGCAAACAGAAGGCCTCTGTTGCCGGTCCCATCGACAAAGCGGATGTCGTCGACAAGTACACCGTAAAGTTCATCACCCCGAAGCCCACAGCGCCTGTGCTCTCTTTTGTTTGCGACCGTCTCATCGTCACCAGCAAGGCAACGTATGACAAATACGGTCGCGACGCCGCGGACAAGGAACACATGATGGGCGGCGGGCCTTACCGGCTGAAAGAGATGATCCCCGGCCAGCGCATGGTGATCGCCAAGAGGCCGGATCATCCGGAAGCAAAGAGAAATCCCAGGGCTCCCGATGAGGTGATTTATCGGGTCATGCGGGAGACAGAACAGAGAGTTACCGGCCTTTTAAATAATGAAGTCCAGATCGCTCAGTTTATCCCCCCTCACCTGCGCAAGCGCGTGGAGGCCTCTCCGAGTCATAAGATCGTCTCTACCAGCGCTATCGAGATCATGTTCCTCGCCATGATGCCGAAGCCGCCTTTCGACAAGAAAGAGGTGCGGCAGGCAGTCTGTTATGCCATCGACCGGGACAAAATCATCAATACCCTGCTCGAGGGCTTCGCTACCCGTCTCGATGGTCCCATCGGACAAGGTCAGTATGGCTATGACCCCAATCTGAAGCCGAGGTACGAATACAGCCCGGAAAAGGCCAAGAAGTTACTGGCTCAGGCTGGATATCCCAATGGAGTGGATGTGGAGCTCCAGACCCCGGTCGGGCGCTACATCCTGGACAAGCAGATCACCGAGGCCACGGTCCCCATGCTCAATGCGGTCGGGATTCGCACCAAGCTGCTCACGCCGGAGTGGCCTACCCTCTGGGCCAATGTTCAGAAAGGCAGGACCCCGTTTTACTATATGGGTAGAGGCTCAGTGCAGGATCCCAGCGCCGCACTGCACCAGTATTTTAAGACAGGGGGCTCCCCTCGCATTGGGTACTCGAATCCGAAACTGGACGAGCTTTTCGACAAAGAGCAGCAGGAATTCGACCCCGAGAAGCGAAAGAAATACCTCTCCCAGGCGATGAGCCTCCTCACCGAGGATGCGCCGGCCTGTTTCATGTGGAGGCACAAGGATCTCTGGGGGGAGGCAAAAAATCTCGATTATCAACCGCTGCCGGATGGACGCATCTACGGCCTGCACATGAAGGTGCTCAAGTAACCAGCCGAGTAAGCAAGCCAAGCCGGACTGGGGCGGGCGCGTAAATCCGCCGCGGAACTCCAAGGAGTACAGATTCGTGGGGACCTACCTTGTCCGAAGGCTGATCGGGACGCTGCCGGTGCTCCTGTTGATCAGCCTGCTCGTCTTCCTCCTGATCCAAGCCGCCCCCGGGGATCCGACCCTGATGTTGCTCGGCGAAGATGCCACCGCTGCGGATATTGCCGAAGCCAAGCAGCGCTGGGGACTGGACCAACCGATCTATATCCAATATGTCAAGTTTCTCAATTCCGCGGCTACCGGAAACCTGGGCAAATCGTTCCGCTTCGGTCTGCCGGTAATAGAAGTGATCAAAGAGCGGCTTCCGGCTACGATCGAGCTCGCCACCATTTCCATCATCATTGGAATTCTGCTGGCCATCCCGCTCGGCGTCTGGGCCGGCGCCAAGCCGAATTCCTGGATCGACAACCTTGGAACGACCTTCGGCCTTTTCGGAATCAGCATGCCCAGCTTCTGGCTCGGCATCATGCTCATTCTCCTTCTTGCAGGGTTCTTGCACATTTTACCATCGGCCGGTCGCAGCACTTACGGGGTGGCCGGTCCCCGAGAGACCGGCTTCTATTTTCTCGACAGCATCAGGCAGGGCAACTGGCTGGCCGTCAAAGACGCCTTCACGCATGTTCTCATGCCGGCCATAGCCCTGGGCAGCAACATGGTCGGAATTCTGATGCGCGTGACGCGCTCCGCTGTGCTGGAGGTCATGAATGAGGAGTATGTCGTGACCGCCCGCGCCAAGGGGTTGGCGGAGCAACGAGTCTTGTGGCGGCATGTGTTGACCAATGCGCTGATTCCGATCGTCACGGTCGTGGGACTGGAGCTGGGAACGCTTCTGAGCGGCTCGATCATCGTCGAAACAGTCTTCGCCTGGCCGGGAATAGGAAGCTTGCTCATTACCGGCGTCACCTCCCGCGACCACCCGCTGGTGACCGGGCTGGTGATGATTTATACGGTGGCCTTTGTAACCATCAACCTCATTATTGACGCGCTTTATGCCCTCATTGACCCTAGAATCCGCTATTAGCCGCCCCCTGCAACTCCCCTGGCTTCGCCCGCTGTTAACCGCGAAGGTGCTGGCCGGAGGAACCATCGTTTTAACCCTCGTCGTGGTTGGCGTGTTCGCGCCCGTTCTGGCTCCTTACGACCCTAACGCCCAGCAACTCCGCGCCATGGTCCAGCCACCGCAGTGGTTCGGCGGGGATCACTTTTTGGGGACGGACAACCTCGGCCGAGACATCTTAAGCCGCATTCTCTACGGCGCAAGGGTCTCGCTTCTGATAGCCTTGGCTGTGGTTGTGATTTCCGGCTTCGTCGGCGTTAGCCTCGGGGCCATTTCCGGTTACTTTGGCCGCAAAGTCGACTTCAGCATTCAAAAACTAGTCGAGGTGGTGTGGGCCTTCCCTCCACTTCTGCTCGCCATCGCCATCATGGCTTTTCTGGGCCAGGGCCTCTTTAACCTGATCTTAGCGCTCGTGGCGCAACGCTGGATTCAGTACTGCAGGGTTGTGCGGGGCCAGACCCTCTCGCTCAGAAACCGCGACTTTGTCACCGCGACGCAGGCGCTGGGCGCGAGCGACAGCCGGATCATTTGGCGCCACATCATCCCCAACATCATCCAGACCTCTTTGGTCATCGGGACGTTTGCCATGGCCTCAGCGATCATCTCCGAGGCGAGCTTGAGCTTTCTCGGTCTCGGCGTTCCCCCCGAGATCCCCACCTGGGGCACGATGCTCGCCGACGCGCGCATCTACATCAGCACCGCGTGGTGGTTGGCGTTGTTTCCAGGCCTCTGTATCTTTCTCACGGTTCTGGGGATCAACCTGCTCGGCGACGCGCTCCGGGACCTGCTGGATCCCCGCTTGAAGCGGACTGCATCGGGTCTGTGACGCTGCCGTGAGAATGTCGTAGTCTGCCAACAGGTTGCGGGCCGATGAGCTGCCCCACATTCATGGCCCCAGCAGAACTGCTATCGAAGTGGACCAGCGGATCAACCGGCTGCTCTTGGCCAACGCCATGCTGGGAAGCTTCCTCTCCGGGACAGCTTCCAGGATATTCATCATCTCCTTGCCCACTGTGGCCAACAGCCTGGGAACAGACCTGATCGGGGTCTCGTGGGCCTTTCTCGCCTACCAGCTTTCGAATATCGGCCTTTCCCTCGTCTTCGGTAGGATCGGCGACATCTACGGCAGGGAAAGAATCTTTGCCAGCGGTTTTGCCGTCTTCTCCCTGAGCTCTCTTCTTTGTGGCTTATCCCAAAGCGTATCCCAGCTCGTCGCTTTCCGCCTGCTTCAGGGGGTGGGTGGCGCGATGATCCAGTCGGTAGGCAGGGCTTTAGCTGCGGAGGCCATGCCGGAAGAACTCGGGGGGCGCGCCCAGAGCTACGTGACCACGGCTTTCCACACAGGATTCCTGCTCGGGCCGACCCTTGGCGGACTGATCATCGACTACATCGGCTGGCGCTGGACTTTTTTCTCCCTGGTGCCTGTTGGGGTTGCGGCGGCTATCCTGACGCTCTCGAACTTGAAGCGGAGGGCGGCGCCAAGCCATTACCGTTCGATCGATTATCTCGGGGCATTTCTTCTCTTCGCCATAGCGAGCACGCTGGTTATCCTCCTCGATCGGCGCTCCCTCCAGCTATGGGGCACGGGAATCAAGAGCTCCGTGAGCGTCATTTTTTTGGTTTCTCTCCTCGGTCTCTTTCTGCACGAGCGCAGGACCCCGAACCCGATGGTGAATTTCACGCTGTTCAAAATTCGCATGTTCACGTTGAGCAACGTCAGCCTGTTCATCATGGCGATCGGCTACACGATCACCAGTTTTCTTCTGCCCTTTTACCTTCAGGAAATCCTTCACCTGTCACCTTCCTTCATCGGATTCCTCTACGTGGTCCCACCTGTCCTAACCATATTGTTCGCTCCGGCAAGCGGGTACATGACCGACCGCATCGGGCCACGGCTGCCTGCGACTCTCGGCGTCGCCACTCTGAGCTTCTCGCTCCTCGTCGGCGCGTATTTCAAAATCGATTCTCACTGGTTGCTGCCCACGCTCATGCTCGCCCTCAGCGGGATCGCCAACGGCCTCTTCAACACTGCCAACTCCGTCGGCATCATCAACTCGGTCCCTAAGGAGCATATGGGGTTTGCCTCCGGGACACTTATCCTCATGTTCGGCCTGGGCAATGTCTCGGGCATAGCCATGGGAAGCTTTCTTATGACGACGGCGATGGAGCTTCACGGCGGGGTTCGGGATACGATCACCACAACCGGCGATCCCTACGCCTTTGTGGCGGCTCTCAAGATCACGTTCCTGGCAGCCATGGGTGTGAGCCTAGTGGCGATTTTGACTTCTTTGGTGAGAGGACCGAAGCCTCCCAGGACAGGGGCGCACGTGTGAGAGAGGCCGGCCTGAGCTATGGACGCCAATAGAGGGAGGGAGGTTCAGCCGCCTTTGCGCTTTTTCAACTCCTCGATGAGCTGCGGCACGACCTTGAAAATATCGCCGACAACGCCCAGATCCGAGACCTGGAAGATCGGCGCTTCCGGATCCTTGTTGATCGCGATGATCATCTTCGAGCCCTTCATCCCGGCCAAGTGTTGGACCGCGCCCGAAATGCCGCAGGCGATGTAGAGTTTCGGCTTAACAGTCTTTCCCGTCTGGCCGATCTGCAGGGAATAAGGAACCCAGCCAGCGTCCACCACCGCCCGTGTCGCCCCGATGGCGCCGCCGAGCATCTCGGCTAACTGCCGCAGCACGTCAAAATGTTCCGCCGCCTTCAGACCTCGCCCGCCGGCGACGATCACGTTGGCCCCTTCAAGCTGCGGTCCTTCTTGCTGGACCGTTACCCGTTCGGCCACGCGGACTTTATGGATGGCCGGATCAGAAGGCGGCACGACCTCTTCGACGATGGCCGTTTGATTACGCGGTATTGCCTCAAACGACTTCTGTCGGACCAGCAATATATTCGTTCCGGGGCTGTCCAGCGTACTCACGTTGAGATAGCTGCCTCCTAGGGCCGGGATCGTGGCCTCGACCGAACTACCTTTCAAGGCAAAATCGCCAACGTCGGTGATCGCGCCCGAGTCAAGCACCACGCTCAGCGCGGCGGCCAGGTCCCGACCGGCATAGCTCGAGGCAAAGAGCATCACGGCAGGGCGATATTTCTGTATCAGTCCCGCGATGGTCTCTACGGCGGGAAGCGTCAAGTAATCGCGAAAAACCGGATCGTCCGATCGATACACCTTGCTGGCGCCGTGGTTGGCAAGTGTCTGGACGGCATCGCCCGGGGCGGGTCCGAGCAGGATAGCCTCGGCCGTCCCCACCTCAGCCGCCTTTGACAGCATCTCCAGAGTGGTCGGAGTAACCTTCTCCTCGATCACCTCGGCATAGACCCAAATGAGAACAGCCATATCTTGAATTATGAATTTTGAATTTTTAATTCTGAATTTTTAGTTTCAGGTCGATAATTCAAAATTAAACATTTAAAATTGAAAATTACCTCATTGTTTAGATAACTTTTAACTCGGCGAGAAAATCCGCAATCTGCTTTCCGCCATCCCCTTCGTCCGTAATGACCTTGCCAGCCTGACGGGCAGGCGGTCTTCCAACACTCAACACCTTTTCTCTAGCGCCGGCCCCGCCGACCTGGTCCGGTCCAAGACCTAAATCTCCAGCGGTATACTTCTTAATTTCTTTTTTCTTGGCAGCCATGATGCCCTTGAGCTGGGGATAGCGGGGCTCGTTGATGCCGCTGGTAACCGTGACCAGCGCCGGCAACTCGGCCTCGACGACGTCGTAGCCGCTCTCGCTTTGCCGCTTGATAGTGATCTTGTTGCCCTCAACGGCGATATCTTTAGCGAAGGTGAGGGGAGCAATCCCCAACAGCTGAGCGATTTGTCCTGGAACGATTCCGGAATAGCTGTCACTGCTTTCGGCAGCGCAGATCACCAGGTCAAAGGGCCCTTTCTTAATGGCTGCTGCAAGCACCTTGGCAGTGCCCAGCGTATCGGAGCCGGCGAGGGTATCATCCAAAATGTGAATCGCAGAAGTCGCACCCATGGCCAAGGCGTTCCGAATGCCGATGGTGGCATCATTGATACCCATGGTCACAACCTTCACTTCGCCGCCGTGCTTTTCCGTGAGGCGCAGCCCCTCCTCGAGGGCGCTGGCAGCCGCAGGGTCCAGCTCATGGGGGATACCCTTGCGCACCATGCATTTAGTGGCAGGATCGATCTCTATGATAACCGAACTAGCCGGAATAACCTTGGCGCAGATGATGACGTTCAATGTTCCAGCCTCGTTAGGCAGCGATCACAAAAAAGTCCGATGATAACAAGGGCGCCCCAGCGATGAGTGCGCCTTTCGAGAACGGCTTCCTTCAGCAACTATTCAGCGAACACGCTGATGGACCGGCAGGCCGGTCTATTTCAGCCAGTCGGAGACCTTCCCCTCCATCACGACATCCAGTATCTCTTTGCAGTCCTGGATCGCCTTATCCACGATTTTCGGGTCGTTCATGTGCGGCATCGCCCAATTGATGGCACCGTGAAGCGCCTGAACGACATCTTTGAGATGCTCGTCCAACGCCTCGTTGTTTGGTGCTTGCGGCATAACTGTTTCTCCTAATAATACAGCCGGCCCTTGTTCGGATCGGGGACTTGAAGACCCATCTTCTCGATCAGAGGGTTCACTTCCTTGATGTATTCGTCTCTGGCTTGGGCATTGGTCCGGCGCTTTAAACCCCAATGCCGATACCGCTCAGAGCGGTACGAATCCGAGCGGCCAAACATGTCCAGCGCCTTGACATACCAGCAATCGAGGGCCTTCTGGACCTTCGCCTTTGAATCTCCGCCTTTGGCAGCTAGCTCGGCTGTCTTGGTAGTTCCAAAATCGATGTGACCTTCTTCCTCTCTCATGACCTCCGGGAGGATTCGCTCCAGCGGCGCGTAGCTGCAGCCCATAAACTCCTCTAGCTGGTACCTGCCAATACGATCGATGAGGAAGCCGAATACCGCGAAATCTTCCCAGGTCGTGATCCTGCCCCGAAAGGCCTCCACATAACGTTCCTGATTCGGGCGACTGAGCACGTAAGAAACGTCGGCACCGATATCGCCGGCGAGGCGCGCTATCTTGCGATAGTGATCAATCTCCTCGGCAGCCGTCCTGGCAACGATCAGTTGGTCGAGCTTGGTCGGCGCCGTCGGCAAAATCATCTCCACGTAGAGATGGGGCCCGCCGATTTCACAATCCGCTTGAATAGCCAGAACGCGCCTCAAAAGGTCCTGGTATTCTTGATCCATTTTTTCGAAATCTTTAAGCTCGATCTTGTCCCTGAACATCAATCTGCCTCCTGTCCTTATCGCTTACGCGCAACGATCTACAAACGCTTAACAAATCAGGCCCGTAAAATCAATAGTCCTGCACGCCCAAAATCCGCTTTACTTAGTGTCGTTTCTACACTAAAGTAGGCGGCGACATCTCGCACCAAGGAGTCTCCGTGAATCACGCCAACAACCTCGCCCTGCTAACCGACCTATACCAGTTGACCATGGCCCAGAGCTATTTCCAGAGCCGCAAACTCGAGCCGGCGACCTTCAGTCTCTTCATCCGCAACTACCCCCCGCACCGAGGCTATTTCGTCTGTGCCGGCCTGGAAGACGTGCTGCGCTATCTGGTCGATTTTGCCTTTGACGGCGGGTCCCTGGACTACCTCCACTCGTGTCGGCTCTTCGCCGACGAGTTTCTCGACTTCCTCAAAGGCCTGCGCTTTAGGGGGGAGATGTGGGCGATTCCCGAAGGACGTCTCTTATTCAAGGAGGAACCGATTCTCGAGATCACCGCCCCCATCGTTGAGGCCCAGATTGTCGAGACCTTCATCATCAATCAGATCAATCTCCAAACCCTGATCGCCAGCAAGGCCGCCCGCTGCGTCCACGCGGCGCGAGGCCGCGCTTTGGTGGATTTCTCCTTGCGCCGCACTCACGGAATCGACGCGGGCCTGAAGGTCGCCCGCTGTAGCTTCCTGGCCGGCTTTAGCGCCACGAGCAACGTTTTGGCGGGCCAGCGATACGGTATTCCCATTGTCGGCACTATGGCGCATTCGTTTGTGTGCAGCTTCGAGCGCGAGATCGACGCTTTTCGAAGCTTCGTTGCCAGTTTCCCTGACAACTCGACTCTGCTCATCGACACCTACGACACGCTGGCGGGCGCCCGCAGCGCCGTGGAGGTGGCGCGCGAGATGGCGGCGAGAGGAGGGCGCCTGCGCGGGGTCCGCATCGACAGCGGCGACCTCGCTTCCCTGGCCCGCGAGGTCCGCAAGATCCTGGATGAGGCGGGGCTGTCTGATGTCAAAATCTTCGGCAGCGGCGGATTGGACGAATACGATCTGGCCTCGCTTTCGGAAGCAAATGCCCCCTACGACAGCTACGGGGTAGGGACGAAAATGGGAGTCTCGGCCGATGCCCCGTGGTTCGACATGGCCTACAAGCTGGTCGAATACAACGGCCGCCCCGTGTTGAAGCTAAGCACGGGTAAGGCAACTGTCCCGGGAAAAAAGCAGGTCTTTCGCTTCGCTGACGGCCGGGGTCAGCTGGAACGGGACATGATCGGGCTGCGCAACGAAGAGGTCGCAGGCTCCGAGGCTCTGCTGCAAAAAGTCATGGAGCACGGCAAGCCCGTCGGGCCCCGCCCATCGCTCAAGGAGATCAGGGATCGCTTCCTGCAGGAAATTAGCCGGCTCGACGAGAAGACCAGGGCCATCTGCAACCCGAGACCCTATCCGGTCGAATTGACCCCTAAACTCAGCCATCTCAGAGACAAGATCGAGGAGCAGGTCACCCAAACCCAATAAAGACCCCTTGACAGGCCTGAGCCGGCGCGGTAGTCGGACAATTCGTGGCCGAGCAGAAACGCCAAAAAGAGCGCCGGCAAAAGGACTTCTGAAATGCGCGGGCAGTACGATATGGTTTGAAGGCCGGAAAACAGAGGCTCGATTTCGCAGTTATGGATCGGCTAGAACTTGATCACCGCGGCACCCCAGGCGAAGCCCGCGCCGAAAGCGTTCAGAAGCACGATATCTCCGGAGCGAATACGACCTTCTCGCCGCGCCTCATCCAAGGCGACCGGAACCGACGCCGCCGAGGTGTTCCCGTATTTGTCCACATTCACCACCACTTTCTCCAGAGGTAGACCCAAGCGCTCAGCCAACGCCGTGATGATCCTCCGATTCGCCTGATGTGGGATGACCAGCGAGACCTGATTGATCGTCACTCCGGCCTCATCCAGGGCCTCCCGGCTGATTTCTTCCATTGAGCGCACCGCGACCTTGAAAACCTCTTTGCCGTTCATGGTGATGGTGTGCTCGTTGCGCTGCACGGTCTCGACGCTGGCAGGCTTGAGAGACCCGCCCGCGGGAACATAGAGCGTCTTGGCGTAGGAGCCGTCCGTGCGCAGCCGCGTGCTTAGGACCCCCCGGCCTCCGTCATTCGACACCCCCAGAACCACAGCGCCCGCTCCATCCCCGAACAAGATGCAGGTCGCGCGGTCCTGCCAGTTGAGCAGGCGGCTCAAGGCGTCCGATCCCACGACAAGCGCGCTGCGAATCTTGCCGGTCTGAATGAAAGAGTCGGCAACGGCCAGGGCATTGAGAAATCCGGAACAGGCGGCATTGACATCGAACGAGAATACATCCCGGGCGCCCAGCATGTGCTCAAGAACGCAGGCAGAGCTGGGAAAGGGATAATCGGGGGTAACCGTCCCCACAACGATCGCCTCCAGGTCCTTCGCTTCCATCCCCGCGTCTTGGAGCGCCCGGATCGAAGCGTGATAGGCCATGTCGGCGCTTCCCTTGCCGTCCTCAAGAATCCGCCGCTCCTTAATCCCGGTGCGCGTGGTAATCCACTCGTCCGAGGTATCGACGAGCTGTTCCAAAGCCGAATTGGTCACAATTTTCGGGGGAAGCTCAGAGCCGGTGCCGAGAACGACGCTCCTCAGTTGCGATTGCCTCACTCAGCCCTCCTGAAGATGACGCAGGCGTTGGTCCCGCCAAAACCAAAAGAGTTGGAAAGCGCGACCCGGATTGTGGCTCTGCGTGCCTGATTCGGTACGTAATCTAAATCACAACGAGGATCCGGGTTCTCGTAATTAATGGTCGGCGGAATGATCCCCTCCTGCAGGGCAAGCACGGAGTAGATTCCCTCCACCGCTCCAGCCGCCCCCAACAGATGGCCCGTCATCGACTTAGTCGAACTCACGGGGATCTTATAAGCCTGCTCGCCAAAGACTTTTTTGATCGCCAGGGTCTCATTGATGTCGTTATATTCGGTGGACGTCCCATGGGCGTTGATATAGTCCACGGCCTGCGCCGGTACGCCAGCGTCACGGATGGCCAGCGCCATACAACGGGCGGCGCCTTCACCCTCGGGCGAGGGCGCGGTCATATGGTAAGCGTCTCCGTTAGCTCCGTAGCCAATGATCTCGGCGTAAATCTTCGCCCCTCTTCTTAACGCCCGCTCCCTCTCCTCGAGAATCATCACGCCAGAACCTTCCGCCATGACAAAGCCGTCTCGATCCTTGTCAAAAGGCCGACTCGCCCGCTCCGGCTCATCGTTGCGCGTAGAAAGGGCCCTCATAGCGCTGAACCCGCTCACCCCGAGTGGCGTGATGGCGGCCTCCGCGCCTCCGGCGATGACGGCATCTTGGAGTCCGCGCCGGATCAGATGGAAGGCCTCGCCGATGGCATGGTTGCCTGAGGCGCAGGCGGACGCGGGTGTCCAGTTCACCCCTTTTGCGCCGCACCGTATAGCGATTTGACCCGGAGCTAAGTTAGAGATCACTTTAGGAATAAAAAAGGGCGATACCTTTCGCGGACCGCCTTCCAAGAGAGCGCGGTTATAGTACTCGATGGTCTCGATGCCGCCCAGACCCACTCCGATGATCACCCCGACGCGCTCGGCATCTGTCGAGTCGATCTTGAAACCACTGTCCTGAAGCGCCATCCCGGCTGCGGCCACGCTGTACTGGATGAAGAGATCCATCTTTTTGATCTCTTTGGGCTCGATGAAATCCTCCGCGCGAAAATCCGGGACCTGACCAGCGATGCGGGTGGGAAAAAACTCCAGCCCGGTAAAACGGGTGATCGCTGTGATTCCCGACCGGCCCGCGATGACGGCCTCCCAGTTTTTCTGCAACCCGGTCCCCAGAGGGGTAACCAGGCCCAGGCCGGTCACGACTACCCTGCGCTGCTCCATTCTCTTCCTGTCCGATCTCAGTGCCGAAGAACGTAAAAAATAAACCAGCGGCTGCGGACCGTCAATACCTTGCTTTTTTACCAGTACGGCTCTTGAACCCGGAGGACTTTCCGAATGAGCGGCTCGATGAACTCCCCGCCGTCGTCGGCAGGCGCGTCGCCGTTTCCTCCGGCTCTCATTTGCTCGAGCACACCGGCCACGGAACTCTTCAACGCGGCGAGATCATATCCCCCTTCGAGTAAAAAAGCGATCTTCCCGCTCGCGTGCTCCGCCGCGAGCTCAAGCAAGGTCGCAGCCATGGTCGCAAATCCACGCTCTGTCACATTCATCCCCCCGAGAGGGTCCCGTTGGTGCGGGTCGAACCCCGCGGAGACGAGAATCCAATCGGGCCTATACTTGGAACCGATGGGAAGCACGATTTCCTTAAAGAGCCGCAGATACTCACCATCGCCGCAACCGGGCGGAAGGGGAACGTTGACCGTAAAGCCTTCACCCGCACCCTCCCCCACCTCATCGATGGCGCCGGTGCCTGGGTAGTATGGATATTGATGGGTAGACATATAGAGCACCGAGGAGTCATGATAAAACGCCGCCTGCGTCCCGTTCCCATGGTGAACATCCCAGTCGATGATGAAGATTTTCTTCGCCCCATACCGCCGTTTGACGTAGCGCGCCCCGATGGCCGCCGTATTGAAGAGACAAAAGCCCATCCCTCGATCCTTAAGGGCGTGATGGCCAGGCGGGCGCACCAAGGCAAAGCCATTGTCGAGATCGCCGCACGCTATCGCATCCAGGAGCCGAAGAAACCCTCCGACAGCCAACAAACCGACACCAAACGAATCTCGGGACGTCACCGTGTCTCCGTCCAAAGCATAACGATTGACCTTCGAGGTCGCCTGGACAAGCGCAATATAGTCGCTGCTATGGCAGGTCTCGATCTCTTCTCTCGCAGCGGGCCGGGGGGGAAGGAGCTGGAAACCCTCTATATCGAGTTCTCCAGCGAGATCCAGGAGAATCTTCAGACGCTCCGGCCTTTCCGGATGAAAAGGCCCCGGATCATGCTTAAGATAATCCCGATCGATCACCACTCCAGGCCGGGGCATAACTAATCTATTTATCTACCATCCCCGGACGGCGAAAGTAAAGCCGGCTTTGCACCTGACCGCGATAGCATGCGCCACGATCAGGCGCAGATGCCCTCCGAAGTACAGGCTTCAGGCAGCTCCGCTTGCTTACTAGCCAGAAATGGAATAGCTTACCAACGGAGGCAAGCGATGTTCGGCATCGGCATGCCGGAACTGATCCTGATCTTAGCCCTGGCCCTTATCGTTTTAGGGCCGCGAAGGCTTCCCGAAATCGCCCGGGCCCTGGGAAAGGGGCTTTCGGAGTTTCGCCGCGCCACGGACGAATTGAAAGAAGAGTTCCGGCAAGTGGAACGGGAGATCGATGAGTCCTCTAACCAATCTCCGGCCAGCGAGGAACCTTCCATAGCCGCGTCACCTCCCCCCGCAGAAGAGAGTGAGCAAAAATCCAGGTAAAGGGCGCCCCGAAGATGCCCGAATGCCCTTCACCGCCCACCTGGAAGAGCTCCGCTCCCGTCTGATCAAATCCATAATAACGATTCTCGCAGCCTTTGCAGTTTGCTTTGCGTTCGCCGAGGAAATCTTCGCCTTCCTGACCGCGCCGTTGCTGCGGCTCCAAGCCTCCGGCTTGACCCTCATCGGCACCGGTGTTCCGGAGGCATTTTTCACCAAGATGAAGGTCGGCCTGATCGCCGCCGTCTTCCTCGCCTTCCCGATCATCCTCCGGGAGTCCTGGCAGTTCATCGCGCCGGGTCTCTACGAGCATGAAAAGCGCTACGCCCGCGGCTTCGTCTTTTTCGGCACTGTGCTTTTCCTCTTGGGGGCGGCCTTCTGCTACACCGTCGTCTTTCAAGTAGGTTTCGGTTTTCTGCTCAAGCGCTACCAGGCCCTTGGCGTCCGCCCGGCCATCCGGATCGGCGAGTACCTCTCTTTCGCCTCCCGCCTGCTGCTCGCCTTCGGCGTCACCTTCGAGCTGCCCGTGGTCGCCTATTTCCTAACGCGCGTCGGGCTTCTCGACCACCGCATCTTGATCCACCAGTTCCGCTACGCCGTTCTGTTGATCTTTCTTCTGGCAGCCATCCTCACCCCTCCCGATCTTATCTCGCAGATTCTCCTCGCCCTCCCCCTCACGCTCCTTTACGGGGTCAGCGTCGGCGTGTCCTATTTAGCACGACAGAGATAGTCGCTCTCCCACTCCCCGTGTCGGGGAGGAGAAGAGACGGAGATGCGGAGAATCGGAGAACGGGAGAAAAGGCGAATACGGAAGCGGGGGTTATTTATTCTCGTTGTTGGCGGCGTCGTCGTTGATAAAGACTCCGGCGGCAAAGACAGTGGTCCAAAGCCCATCCTTATTGCCGATCGCGGACTGCGTGATATTGGTGGTGCGGACAATCTTTTCCGACATTTTGAAAATTTGCTCACGCTCGTCCCAGGCGGTATCAGGATTGAATTCGATGCCCAAGGTCGTCGCCAGCATGCTCGCAGCAAGGTCCTCGGCGTACTCTCCAGCCTTCTCGTCGGTCTCGCCAAAGGAGTGGTGCTCGGAAAGATAACCGTACTGGTTCTCGTCAGCGGGAATTGCCACGCCGACCGAAGCAGCCACCAAACGGTTCGGCTCGTTGGTGCTCTCGCGGTCGTACACGCAAAAAACGATCTCCCCGGGGCGGAGGAGCTTCAGTCCCTCCTCCTTCGATATCCTCTTGCATCCCGGCGGATAGATACTGGATACCAGGACGAGATTGCAGTAAGCGAGCCCGGCGGTGCGCAGCGCCAACTCAAAAGAGGCCAGCTTCTCTTTGTGAACTCCCACTCCCTTGGTGAAAAAAACCTTTTTCGGAACCATTTACGGATCGTTCTATAACATGAAAGCAAACAAGTGACAAGAAATTCTTCTGCGGGCTGAGAGCTGCAAGTCCCTACTCGACGACGGCCAGGATGGCCCCCGCTTCCACCGCGTCCCCCGCCTTGACCCTGATCTCCCGGACCTCCCCGGCGATTGGAGAGCGGACCTCGTTTTCCATCTTCATGGCCTCCACGATCACAAGCCCCTGCCCCTTCTCCACCCGATCACCCTCTGATACCAGGACGGCGATCACTTTCCCCGGCATCGGCACCGAAATTTCCTGGCGGCCTTCCAACTGGATACCCGCCTGCAGCCCGCCCAGGCGCATCCGCCTCTCATCGACAACCTGTATGTGATAGCTCCTACCGTCCACCAAGACCCGGTACTCGTCTTCCGCAACATCCACATCCACCTCGAACGAGCGGTTATCCACGATCAGGGAATAGTTGCTGAGGCCCGTCTTTTTCCCGTCCACGAGAAATTCATTGCCGTCGACTGCGACCCGGTAGAGAGATTTGCCCGTCTCTTCGATTTCCACGGTGAAGGTTTGATCCCCCAGCTTGGCGATAAAAGCCATATCCGTTCCCTACCTCCTCTTGCGCCAGGAAGAGGCACCTTCTCGCCGCAAAGGCTCCAGCCTCCCTGCCTCGCGCCAGCGCGATTTTTCGGCCACCCCTTTCTCCAGGAGGCGAAGGGCTCGTTCCTGCTCCCGATGCAGGGCCGCGATCGTCGCGGAGGCCAGCGCGATATCCTTGTGCGGGTAGAGTTCCTCTTTACGTGTCAAACGGTATTCGTCATCGATGAATCCGATATTGAAATCGCCCGCCATAAAGCGCGGGTGGCGCAATATCCATTGGTGGAAGGGGAGGTTCGTCTTAATGCCTCGGACCTCATATTCCCTGAGCGCTCGGCGCATCCGCAGGATCGCCTCTACGCGGTTCTCCCCCCAAATGATCAACTTGGCGATCATCGGATCATAATAGATGGGCACGACGGCCCCTTCATATACGCCGCAGTCGTTCCTCACGCCCAGACCCTCGGGAAGCCGCAGGCCCTCGATCTTGCCAGGATAAGGCATGAAGTCGTTTTCGGGGTCCTCGGCGTAGATGCGGCACTCAATGGCGTGGCCGGTCGGGGTAATGTGACGCTGGCGCCAAGGCAGATAACCGCCGGCGGCCACTTCGATCTGCGCCTTGACGAGATCGATCCCCACCACGCTTTCCGTGACAGCGTGCTCCACCTGCAACCGGGTGTTCATCTCCAGGAAGTAAAAATTCCCGTCCCGATCTACGAGGAACTCTAGCGTCCCCACTCCCACGTAGCGGAGAGCACGAGTCCCCCGAACGGCAAGCTTGCCCAGCCGCCGCCGCATCCGGTCATCCAGGGCTGGAGCCGGGCACTCCTCGATGATCTTCTGGTGGCGCCGCTGGATTGAGCATTCCCGGTCATAGAGGTGCACCACCTTGCCGTACTGATCGGCGAGTATCTGAATCTCCACATGACGCGAGCGATCCAGATACTTTTCGATGTAGAGCCTTGGATCGCCGAAGGAGGACATCGCCTCAGAGCGGACAGCGCGGTAAGCCGAACGGATCTCACGGACAGAGCGGACCAATCTCAATCCCTTCCCACCGCCGCCCGCAACGGCCTTCAGCATAAACGGATAGCCGATGCCTCCCGCGGCCTTGGTGACCTCCTCTTCCGAGTTCAACACCCCATCCGATCCGGGAACCACCGGAATCTCGGCTGCCTTCATCATCGCTCTCGCCTTCACCTTGTCGCCCATTTGCTCGATCACTTCCGGGGACGGCCCGATGAAGACAAGTCCGTTCTCCTTACATCTGCTGGCGAACTCGCTGTTTTCGGCAAGGAAGCCATAGCCGGGATGAATCGCTTCGGCGCCGCTCTTTTTGGCCACCTCGAGAATCCGATCGACGGCGAGATAACTCTGCAGCGATGGAGCCGGTCCTATGGGGTAGGCATAATCCGCGTATTTGACGTGGAGGGAATCGCGATCGGCCTCGGAGTAAACCGCTACGCTCTCGATATCCAGCTCGCGGCAGGCGCGGGTAACGCGCACCGCGATCTCACCCCGGTTGGCAATCAGTATACGCTTAAACATGCCTTAGTTGTCAGCCATCAGCTTTCAGCTCCGGATTCGGAATTCTTGTTTCTACAGAAAGCCGACCGCAGACAGCTTCTTTGCTCTTTGCTGACTGCTGATCGCTTCTTTGCTGATAGCTATTATAGCGGAATATTTCCATGCTTTTTGGACGGGTTCTGGTCCCTCTTGTTCTGTAACATCTCCAAGGAGCGGATCAGCATGGGTCGAGTCTCTTCCGGATAGATGACCGCGTCCACATAACCGAGCTCGGCAGCCTGAAATGGATTCGCGAACGTCTTACGGTAATTCTCAATCAGTTCCTCCCTGGTCCCACCTGGATCCTCAGCCTTTTCCAGGGTATCGCGAAAGATGATATTGATCGCGCCCTCCGGTCCCATCACTGCGATTTCGCCCGAAGGATAGGCAAGATTGATATCTCCCCTAAGATGTTTGCTCGCCATCACGATGTACCCCCCGCCGTAGGCCTTGCGGGTGATCACGGTGAGTTTGGGCACAGTCGCCTCGGCATAAGCGTAAAGGAGCTTCGCACCGTGGCGGATGATGCCCTGATACTCTTGTGTCGTGCCAGGCAAAAAGCCGGGCACATCGACGAACGTGATGACAGGGATGTTGAAGCAGTCGCAGAACCGGATGAAACGGGCCGCCTTGACCGACGCATCGATGTCCAGACATCCCGCCAGATGGGCCGGCTGATTGGCCACGATGCCCACCGATCTCCCGCCCAGCCGGGCAAAGCCGATGATGATATTGGGGGCAAAATCGCGCTGCACCTCGTAGAAGTAACCCTCGTCCACCACCGCGAGGATGAGCTCTTTCATGTCGTACGGGCGAGTGGGATTATCGGGGACTAAATCCTTGAGCCTGCGGTCGCGTCTGGACGGGTCATCGTCGGTCGGATGAAAAGGCGGGTCCTCTTGGTTATTGCTGGGTAAAAACCCCACGAGTTCTCGGATCATCAGGAGACATTCCTTTTCGCTTTCAGCCGAAAAGTGGGCCACACCGCTTCTCGCGTTGTGGGTCTGGCAACCGCCGAGTTCGTCCTTGGAGACCTCTTCATGGGTCACCGTCTTGATCACGTCCGGACCCGTGATGAACATGTAGCTGTTGGTCTTCACCATAAAGATAAAATCAGTAATGGCCGGTGAATAGACGGCGCCGCCGGCACAGGGGCCCATGATGGCGGAGATTTGGGGAACGGCACCCGAGGCGAGGACGTTCTTCAAAAAGATATCCGCATAGCCGGCGAGGCTTACCACGCCCTCCTGAATACGCGCCCCACCGGAGTCGTTGATGCCTATAACGGGGGCGCCATTCTTCATTGCCAGGTCCATCACCTTACAGATTTTCTCCGCCACCACGCCGCTCAGGCTACCGCCAAAGACCGTAAAATCCTGCGAATAGAAATAGACCAGGCGACCGTCGATGGCGCCGTATCCGGTCACCACCGCATCCCCGGGGATCTTTTTCTTTCCCATGTCGAAGTCGGTGCAGCGATGGGTTTTAAACCGGTCCAGCTCGACCAAGCTGCCATGATCCAGCAGGATCTCCAGCCGTTCCCGCGCCAACAATTTTCCCTGCTCGTGCTGACGCCGATGTCTATCTTCACCTCCGCCGGCCTCGGCCAGTTGGTTCAATTCATGAAGCTTTCCTAAATTGTCTTTCAGTGCCATGAAGAAATTTTTCTCCACACGGGACGCGATCAACGAGCGGGCAAATCATAACAGAAGGGGCCGATCTGTCAACTCAACTCCGAAACCCGGCGTCTTCGAAGGACCGCAGCTTGAAGTCCCGCAGTAAAATTGTTAGCGTCTTCGACGAACGTAGCACAACACCCAGCCCAAAGTGAAACGACCGAACCATAGGCAACCTTTCAAGCGGGCCAGTTCATCTCCACCGGGCGCGAAGGCCTCGCTGATTTACTCCACCAGCGAGGGGGATGCCAACATGCTTTACGCCACGGGCTTTTTCGTTCCCGACCCCTTCATCTTCTTCCGGCACCGCGGAAAAAAATACGTCGTCATGAGCGACCTGGAGCTGGATCGCGCCAAAAAGCAGGCCGAGGTCGACCAGGTTCTCTCGCTCTCGTATTGCCATCAGCGGCTGAAAAAATCGGCCAAGGCTAACCCTACCACCGCCGAGGTTCTGGAACTGCTATTCCGCGAGAAGGGCGTTCAGGTTGTCACGATCCCGGCCAACTTCCCCGCGCAACTCGCCGACGAACTGAGGTCCAGGGGTTTTCGCCTGCGGATTAAGGACCCTTTCTTTCCGCAGCGGGAGCGAAAAAGCGCCGAGGAGGTTAAAAAGATCCGCGACTCCCTGCGGGTTGCGGAGATGGGGCTCGAGGCCGGGATCAAAGCTCTACAACAAGCAACCATTGGCCCAGACCGCTATCTTTACCTGGACGGCTCCCGGCTCACGTCGGAGAGGTTGAAAAGCATCGTAAACACTACGATCATGGCCCAAGCCTGGGTACCTAGCCACACCATCATCGCCTCGGGCATCCAATGCTGCGATCCTCATCACGAGGGGCATGGCCCGATCAAAGCGGATACCTCGATCATCTTTGACATCTTCCCCCGCTCGCAGAAGACCGGCTATTTCGGCGACCTGAGCCGAACCGTAGTCCGCGGACGCGCGTCCGAGCGACTAAAAGAAGCCTATGCGGTGGTGCTGGCGGGACAGGAGCTGGCCTTCCGGCTGATTCGAGAGGGGGTCAGCGGGCGAGAAATTCACCAAAAAATCCTCTCCCTCTTCGATCAGAGGGGCTTTCCGACAGGCCAGATCAATGGCCGGATGCAGGGATTCTTCCACGGCACGGGACACGGACTGGGCCTCGATATCCACGAGCCGCCGCGCATCTCGCAGGTGCAGGCCACCCTGCGAAGAGGCCACGTGGTCACGGTCGAGCCCGGGCTCTACTACCCCGGCATGGGCGGGGTGCGCCTGGAGGACGTCGTTGTGGTCACAAAAAACGGCAACCGCAACCTCACCCGCTATCCGAAATTTTTGGAGATTTGAGATATTCAACTTATGGCTGGATGCCTTGGTCAAGCGGGGTCTCGTCCATGGCTGGCCAATGAGAGCCAGGACTTTCTCCGACAACTTTCCCGGTGACCAACGCCGCATCTAATTCTAACTCCAAGCAGCCACTTATGGGTGAGTATCCGTTTTTTCATGGCGATAAACTCCGAATCCTCGGCCATCGCGGGGCCATGGGGGTAGCCCCGGAAAACACGCTGGTTTCCTGTCAGAGGGCTTTCGAGGACGGGGCTGGCTTCGTCGAGCTGGATGTGTGGGGAAGCAGGGACGGCGAAGTCGTCATCATCCATGATGCCACGGTGCAGAGAACCACTAACGGCCGGGGCCGGGTAAGCGAGCACAGTCTGAAGGAACTGAAGGCGCTCGACGCCGGCTACCGGTTCACACCGGATGGAGGGAGGAGCTTTCCATTCCGCGGGCAAAAAATAGAAATCCCCACGCTGAAGGAGCTCTACTCTTCCTTGCCGCAGGCGCGCGCGATCATTGAAATCAAGCAGGCCCACCCGCCCATAGCCGAGAAAGTCGTCGACATTGTCCGCCGCCTGGGTCGAGAAAACCGGGTTCTGTTGGCCACAGAGGACGACCGCATCATGGGTGATATACGGACGGAGATTGGTCAGGGTCAGCCCCCCATCGCTACCGGATTTTCGTACGGCGAGGTGGCAGCCTTCTTGCGGTGGGTGAAGAGCGGTAAGTTAGACGTCTATCTACCTTCAGGCCAGGCCCTACAGGTCCCATGTGAATACCGAGGCATGACCCTGGTCAGCGAAGAGACGGTCAAGGCAGCCCATGAGCTCGGCCTCGAGATGTTTGTGTGGACTGTGAACGACGTGGGCGAGATGAAGCGGCTGCTCGCCCTCGGTGTAGACGGGATTATCACCGACTATCCGGCGCGCCTGCGCGACCTGTTGAAGCCAAAGCACTCTTAAAAAAAGCTTTCCTAATGCCCGGTAAAAAGAGTAAAATATAGCACGATATGGTTGCTTCTGCCGGCTCCAGGAGCCCCCGGCTCGATAAGAAGCACACGGTCATCATCCTTCAATGGCTGATCGTGATCGTCACCTCTTACCTCATGCTCTTTAGCGAAGGGCAGGTCTCCGAGGATCCTATCGTTTATGGTTTGGTGGTCGTCCTTTTGATCAGCGCTTTGGTCATTTACCGTCTCCCGGTCGAGCTATTTGACCATCGCTATTTTGACACCGCTTTGCTGCTCACCGATACCATGCTCATTTCTGCGGCCATTTACATGAACCGCACTATCCCGTGGGATCTTTTCCTTATTTATTTTTTTATCCTGCTCCTCGCCGCGATCGGGACAAACCTTTTGAGAATCGTCATCGGCTCGGTCGTGGTCAGCCTCCTCTATCTGGCAGTTCTAGTCGAGAAAGGGGCAGGGATCCCACAGATCAGCACGGACCTGGTGATCCGCATCCCATTTCTCTTCGGGGTTTCCGTCCTCTACGGCTATTTATCGGAAAACGCGAACCGCGAGAAGAAGCGGGCGGAGTTGGCCGAGGAGAGGGAGCGCACGAAAATGGACCTGGTGTCAAGCTTGGCCCACGACATCAAGAACCCGCTTGGGATCATCATGGGTTACGCGGAAATGTTGATCGAATTCCTCGAAGAGCGCAAAGGGGAGAAAGAACATCTCGAGCTCCTTGAGCGGATCCAGACCAGCGGGCAGAGGATCGTCAATCTCGTCACCGGGTTTCTCGACGCGAGCAAGGCCGAGGTGGGAAAGCTGGAGATCGCTCATCGCCCGGTGGCTTTCAACTCGCTGCTGAAAGATGTGATTCGACAGCAGGAGACCGAGCTACAGAGGAAGCAGCTAACCCTCGATCTCAACCTGGACGAACAATTGCCGGAGGTCATGGGGGACGCGGCGCAGCTCGACCGCGTCTTCTGGAACCTCATTGGCAATGCTATCAAATTTACGCCTTCCGGAGGCAAGATCAGTGTTTCCTGCAAACGCGAGGATGGACATGTCTGCGTCGCGGTCAATGACACGGGGATCGGCATTTCTCAGGAGGAGCTTCCCCTGCTCTTTACTCAGTTTAAACGGCTAAAAGGCGCGGCAAAGATCGAGGGCACGGGCCTTGGTCTGTTCATCGTCAAGACGATCATCGAAGCCCACAAGGGCTCCGTCCAGGTCGAAAGCGTCGACGGCCAGGGATCGACCTTCACAGTCCGTATCCCGATTCACTCCTAGGGCAAAACGTCCTTCGACCAAGGTGGAAGACACCCAAAAGATCGATCTGCTGATCGAGTCGCTCAAGCATCCCGAAAAAAAAGTCATCCGTCAGGCAGCCGAAAGGCTCATCGCCATGGCACCCCAAGTACCGGAGCTAGCCCCAAAGCTCAACCGGCTCCTGACCATCACTCCCGACCAATACCGTTGGCCGATCGCGTACGTGCTGGCCCAAATCTCTCCGCCGTCCCCACCGTGCCTCGAGGTCCTCAAAGAGACTCTGGGAAGCGGCGATTCAGACATCCGGTGGGCTGCGGCGGTCCTCCTGGTTCGGCTGGGAAATGCCGATAAGGGCGTCACCGCCTTGCTGCGCGATCTTCTCAGAACTGGAACCCCGACGCAGAGACGGATGGCGGTTTACTGCATCCGGGACAGCGACCAAAACCAAGCATGCGTGGAAGCGCTGTTGGATTCACTCCGCGATCCCGATCCGTTGGTTCGCGTGGCTTCGGTCACGAGTTTGAAGGCCTATGCCACGATCAGTAAGGCCGGCCGTGATTCCCTCCTCCGTCTCTTCCTGAACGATCCCGATGCCAGGGTGCGTCGCAACACTGCGTTGACACTCGGCCAACTAGGAGCGTCGGACGAGGAGGTTGGCCGCGCCCTTAGCGAGGCATGTCAGAGCGGGGACCCCCTTCTCAGAAAGGCTGCAAGATCGGCGCTGGATCTTCGAGCAAAAAAAGGGCCTGCCGAACGCGATTAACGCTGTTCTAGGCAGGCCCTCGGTGAACTGAGGGGATCTACCAGGCTCTAAGCCTGAATCCCCGTCAGAGATTCGGCTCAGAGCCTAAGTCTCAGCCACCTCACAGTCACAACATTTGTCTATCATGTTTGGACCACCTCCTTTCCCTGCTGAGTCTAAGTTTACGGAAGTGGTCCATAACTGTCAATAAAAAAATCAAAAAAGCAATCAGCGTTCAGCTATCAGCTTTCGGCCAGAAAAAGTTTTTCTAATAAGCCGACCACTGGTGGCTGACGGCTGAAGGCTATCGCAGCCAACCGATGAAACTCATCTGGTGGCCGGTTTTTCCCCTCTGCCGCCGGTAGGAGAAGAAATCTTCCGGCGCACAGCCTGTGCACGGACCAATCCGATAGATTTTTTCTGGAGCGATTTCCGCCTCTTCCAACTGCAAACGATTGAGCTCCCTCAGGTCGAGGAAAGTTTTACCGTTCCTAGATTGGAGTGTTCTCCCGGTCATGGCCTTCCATCTCTGGACCATCGGGAGAGAAACATCCGTACCGATTTCGTAGCAACAAGGGCCAATGGACGGTCCCAACGCCACCTCAATTTCGGCTGGCTCGACTTCATAGCCGTCACGAAGGCGTTCGACCATTTTTTGGGCTAGGCCGGCAAGCGTCCCCCGCCAACCCGCGTGAACCGTCGCAGCGACCTTCCTCGTGGGGGCCATATAGAGAATCGGCACGCAGTCTGCGGTCAGTACACCTAAAAAGACCTCCTTCTCCCGTGTCGCCATCCCGTCGGCCTCACCGACAACCTTGAGCCGTTTGTCTTTGACATCCAGGACCTGGTCCCCGTGGACCTGCCTCATGGTGACAATCGTGAGATCATGGACGCCGACGGCCTTCTTGACGTCGCACAGGTTGTCCTTGACGATTTGCGGATCATCGCCCACGCCAAAAGCAAGATTGAGGCTGGCATAAGGGCCCGCGCTCCTCCCCCCGCGCCGACCCAAAAATCCGTGACGAAATTCTTCGTGTTTTTCCCAGTTTGGAACCTTAAGCCAGACCAATTCCATCGGCAAAGATTATGGTTACTTTGCTTGTGAGTTGCAAGGCGGAAACCTGCATGGTACAAAGCGCAGCTGGAGGGATGAGATGAACTTTGAGAGCTTAGCGGAAAAATCGCTTCAGGGAGAGATCATCACGCGCGAAGAGAGGATGGCCGTGCTGCATGCACCCGATCCAGAGCTGCCGGACCTTTTGGCTGCCGCCTTTAAGGTGCGCCATCACTATTTTGGCAGAAGGGTTCAGATCCACGTCCTCCAGAACGCTAAGAGCGGTCTTTGCCCGGAGGACTGCCACTATTGCTCCCAGTCTTCTATCTCGGCCGCACCCATCGACAAATATCCGCTTCTGCCCCGCGAGAAGCTCCTCGAAGGCGCCTACAAGGCCAAAGCCGCAGGAGCCGTGCGTTACTGCATGGTGAACAGCGGCAGGGGCCCGAACCAGAGGGAAATTGAGGAGATGGCCGAAGTTGTAAGGGGAATCAAGGAAAAGGTCCCGATTAACATTTGCTGCTCGCTTGGAATTATGAACGAAGCCAAAGCCAAGATCCTCAAACAGGCCGGCGTCCAACGCGTCAATCATAACCTCAACACCAGCCGGCGCCACCACCCGAATATCTGTACCACGCACAGCTACGAGGACCGGCTTGAAACGGTACGGAACGTGAAGTCCGCAGGGCTCTCGTCCTGTTGCGGCGGCATCATTGGCATGGGCGAAACTGCACAGGATATCATGGATTTGGCCCTATCCTTGAGAGAATTGGACGTAGATTCCATCCCGGTGAACTTGCTCCACTCGATTCCCGGGACACCACTGGAAGGGCCCAACAGCTTGACTCCACAGCGGTGTCTGAAGGCGCTCTGCCTTTTCCGCTTCATTAACCCCAGCAAAGAGATCCGGGTCGGGGCCGGAAGAGAGGTTAATCTGCGCTCGCTCCAGCCCATGAGCCTCTATCCGGCCAACTCTATCTTTGTCAACGGCTATCTCACGACCCCGGGACAGAGGGCGACGGAAGCACACCGGATGATAGAGGATCTCGGATTCGAAGTTGAGGAATAAAAGCTTTCAGCCATTAGCCATCAGCATTCAGCTTCTTATTCGAAGAAACTACTTTTTCTTATCCCAGGATCGGCGCTGCTAGAAGAGGAGTGAGTAGCGACGCGTATCACTCTATTCCGAGGTTTTTTATCAACGTCACAAGGTATTTTTCGTGCAGGCCGAGAGCTCTCGCTGCTGTAGCACGGTTCCCGCCGCTCTGGGAAAGGGCCCGGAGAATCACTTCTCGTCTGCAAGCCTCCAAGGCCCTGCGGTAGGAGAGGTTTGCCGTGGGAGCCGCCGGTCCGGTCCCAACGATTCTAGAAGGAAGATCCCGGAGTTCAATCCTTGGCCCCTGTCCCAAAACGACCGCTCTCTCCATGACATTGGCGAGTTCCCGGACGTTGCCGGGCCATTCATAGGTAACCAGCTTCTCTAAGGCCTCTTGGCTGATCTCGCTGAAGGTTTTTTTGGCTTCCTGCGAGAAGCGCCTCATGAAATAGTGGGTGAGAGATGAAATGTCTTCCTTCCTTTCTTTCAAAGGAGGGAGAGTAACGGGGATGACGTTGAGACGATGATACAGGTCCAGGCGGAAGCGGCCCTCTGAGACTGCTCGTTCGAGGTCACAATTGGTTGCGGCGACGATCCTGACATCTACGGTTATCGGTTTGGTGCCTCCCACCCGCTCGAATTCCCGTTCTTGCAGGAACCTTAATAGTTTCGTTTGGAGCTCCGGAGAGATGTCGCCGACTTCGTCAAGAAAAACCGTCCCGCCATGGGCAAGCTCCATCTTTCCTTTCTTTAGCTCGTGGGCTCCGGTGAAAGCCCCCTTTTCATGGCCGAACAGCTCGCTCTCAAGCAGTTCCTTGGAAAGGCCCACGCAGCTAATGGCGACAAAGGGGTTACCTTTTCTTTCACTCCAGTTGTGGATAGCTCGGGCGAAGATCTCCTTCCCGGTCCCGCTCTCCCCCAGAAGGAGCACGGTGGCCTTGCTGGCCGCGGCCTTCTTGGCGGTCTCTATCGCCTCATTCATCTTTGCGCTCTTGCCCACAACCAGGTGATACCGTCGATCCACCTCTTCCGTGAGGACCTCCACCTCTCTTTTCAGGCTTTCGCGCTCGAGCGCTTTCCTGACCACTATCTCGAGGTGCTTGGGATCGAAAGGTTTGAGGATAAAGTCGTAAGCGCCCTCCTTCATCGCTTCCACCGCGCTTTCGATGGATCCGTGCGCGGTGAGGACGATGACAGGGAGATCAATCCCATCCCGCCGGAGTGTCCGCAGCACCTCCATGCCACCCACGCCGGGCATCTGGAGATCCAGAAGCACGAGGGCCGGCGTCTCTCGCCGGATGGCGGACACCGCTTCCCGTCCATCCGCGGCCATCACCACCTCGCACCTCAAGGCGCCAAGCCGCACCTCTAGCAGCTCTCGCGACGCGGCATCGTCATCGACGATCAGGACCCGTGCTCCTATGGTCTCCATGCCCGCCTCTCAGGCCTTCACTCTCGTTGCCAGGTGAGCGGCCACCTGCTGCAAGAACGTCGTCTTGTCAATTGGCTTTGTGATGTAACCCACGCAGCCCGCCGCCGCGGCGCTTTCTCGATCCCCCTTCATGGCGTAGGAGGTCACGGCTACCACCGGGATGTCTCGCGTAGCCGGATTCTCCTTCAATTTCTTCGTCGCCTCCAGGCCGTCCATTCCCGGAAGCTGAATGTCCATCACGATGAGGTCAGGCCGCTGCGTTTTGAGGAACTCGAAGGCTTCCTCGGCAGTGGCCGCCTCGCGCACCTGGTAGCCTTGCGACTCGAGCAGGAACTGGATGAGATCACGGTTCACCGCGTTGTCTTCAATCAAAAGAATCTTCTCGCCAGGCATTTCTCGCCCCCGTTCTCTCGGCTATCAGCAATCAGCGGTCAGCTTTCAGCAAACCCTTTGACCTTTCAACCTTTTAACCCTTTAACCTCCGCCCCGGCGGAAATCGGCAGCGTAAAGTAAAACCGGCTGCCTTCGCCCACCTTGCTCTCCACCCAGATCTTCCCGCCGTGCATCTCCACAAGCTTCTTTGCCAGCGCCAGACCCAATCCGGTCCCTTCAGGCTTGCTCCCGGCGCTACCGGTCCTGGCCTGCTCGAACTCCAGGAAGATCCGCTCATGGTCCTCTATGGGGATACCCAGCCCTGTGTCGCCCACCTCGACGCGCACGACTTCATCCGAAGCA
>Ga0209751_10001055_pt1 | contig 28825 bp, 29 predicted proteins | sample RifCSP13_1_FD_184019 | JGI IMG/M metagenome (GOLD analysis project Ga0209751, IMG submission 184019) | Soil microbial communities from Rifle, Colorado - Rifle CSP2_sed 13_1 (SPAdes) (version 2) | ecosystem: Environmental > Terrestrial > Deep subsurface > Rock core/Sediment | place: Rifle...
CGTACTTGCCGGTGGACCGGCACGGCCTCGTGGACCCGGGTGACGTCGAGCGCGCGATCACCGATCGTACGGTGCTTGTCAGCCTCATATACGCCAACAACGAGATCGGGACGGTGGAGCCGATCGGCGAGGTTGGTCGCCTGGTCAAAGAGGTGAACCGGCGTCAGGGGCGCTCTATCCTGTTCCACACCGATGCCGTGCAGGCGCCTGGGTACCTGGACCTGGACGTGCGTGAGCTTGGTGTGGATGCCCTCAGCCTCTCGTCGCACAAGTTCTACGGCCCCAAGGGATGCGGCGTGCTGTTCCTGAGGCGAGGCACGCCCTTCACGCCACGCCAGGTGGGCGGCGGACAGGAGCGGAACCGCCGCGCCGGCACGGAGAACGTGCCGGGCATCGTGGGGACCGCCGCTGCGCTGCGACTGGCGCACGAACAGCGGGCAACAACAAACACTCACCTGCTGGGGCTGCGGGACCGCCTCTTGAAAGGGATCGTCGGAGGGATCGAGCGGGTCTATCTCAACGGCCATCCAACGCGGCGTTTGGCGAACAACGTCAACGTCTCGTTCGAAGGAGTGGAGGGGGAGAGCATACTGCTGGCCCTCGATTTCGAGCGGATCTGCGCCTCGAGTGGCAGCGCGTGCTCGACCGGCTCGCTGGAGCCCTCACACGTGCTCATCGCGACGGGCATGCCGCCCGAGATAGCGCGCGGCAGCCTGCGGTTGACGCTCGGCCCAGAGAATACGAGGGGAGAAGTGGAGCGAGTGCTCGCCGTGCTGCCCACGATCGTGGCGCGTTTGCGCGGCTTGCCGTCTATCGCTGCAACCTCCGTGGTGGGCTAAGTTCGCCAGACCGTTTGACATCTTCACTCCGACTCAAGGATCATCGGCGCGCCAACGCTGGTTCCTTCGAAGGGCGACATCATGCGCTGTCCGTCCTGTGGCCAAGAGAACCGAGAGGGCGCCAGATTCTGTGGTGCATGCGCGACGTCGCTCGCTGAGACGGTCGCCTGTTCGAACTGTGGGACTGAGAACCCGAGAGCACAAAGATTCTGCGATAGCTGCGGCAAGGTTTTGGGAGAGGAGGTCTCACCCTCACCCCAGCCCTCTCCCTTGACGGGAGAGGGGGGAAGACCTCGACTTCGCGATCGACGAGTTTCGCGATATCGATATGAAGATGCAGCCGTCGCTGGAGCGGGCGCTGCGGCATCGTGGGCGACCGCGGGCGTAGTCAGTGGCTGAAACCTGCCGCCCCTTTGCGGCACGAGCTTACGGCCACTACAATGACAGCTGTGCTCATTCCTTAGAGGTAGGTGAACGAGATGGCATCGCAAGGTTTTGTAGCACCGATCGCCCCTGGAAAGACCGCGGCATGGAGGGCCTTCCGCGACCAGCTGAACGGTCCGCGGCGCAGCGAATTCGAAGCGCAGCAAAAGCGGCTTGGACTGACGCGGCAGACAGTGTGGCTCCAGCAGACGCCTATGGGCGATCTGGTGATCCTGTATTTCGAAGGAGAGGGACCAGCCCAGGCGATGTCCAAGCTCGCCGCTTCGACGGATCCGTTCGACAATTGGTTCAAAGAGCAGGTCAAAGAGGTTCATGGATTAGATTTCAGCCAAATAGCTGCCGCCCCGGTGCCGGAAGTTGGAGTCGATTACAGGGCGTAGAATAGCCCAAAAATCGAATCGGACGCAGCGGTCATTTGCCCAAACCACGTTTTCAGGGCGTCATCGTCCTCCGACCTAGGGGCACGGCCCGCCGTGCCCCTAGGCGAATCATTCGGCAGACTGGTCCCAGGTTCGGTTGCCACGGTCGTGCGCTCCTTGAAATCCGCCTCCACCAAACACATCGACGTAGTTTGTAATACACCAGGTCTCCCTGTCTGGCAGCGCAACTACTATGAGCACGTCATTCGAGACGATGAGGAGCTCAACCGAATCCGCGAATACATCCAGAGGAACCGTTTGCAATGGGAACTTGACGAGGAGAATCCGCATAAGCTGACTTCGCGATCGAGTTTTGCGCGATGAACCTGCGTGCCGGTAGGCAGGGATGCCGCGCTCGCTGGAGCGGGCGCTGTGGCACCGCGCGGGCTGGTGAAGGCGTTGGGCCAGCAGCGAAGCCGTCCATTCTCTAAAGCGAGGCAGGACATGGAGATACCTGAGCTACTCGAGCGACTCCAGCAGCAGTGGGAGGAGGCGGACTGGCTTCTGAGCCTGGGCTTCCTGCGGGACGAGTTGCAGCACTGGCAGGTGGAGACCGCCTTGGTCATCGCCGATGTGCCGGAGTCCGACGGGCTGCACGCCGCCTTCCTGGCGGTGGACCTCACGGCCGACGACGAAGAGGCGTACTACGAAGCCCTCAACGAGGCGATGACGCTTGTCGAGGAGGCGATTCAACTGGTTGCGGTGCAGGCGGGGCAGGTGATCGAGCTGGAGCGCACGCAGGTCGGCGGCATCTCGATGACACCCATCCTGCCGCCGTGGGAGATGGTACGCGAGATGATCGTGGCCACCGGCGTCGGCGAGGCGGAGCGTCCCGCGATGGAGGCATCGCTGGAGGGTTTCTGGCGCATCGTCGGCGATGCGGAGCTGCCTTGGCCAACGGTGCAGGGGGCGGTCATCGCGGCGGCACGGCTTGACTACAATCTCTTCTTTATGCTCATTGCGTATCTGCTTGAACGGCGCAACGACGTCAATTGAGGGTGATCAGAAGGGCGAAGGTGGGCTGTCCCACCCGCCCGGCCTGGTAGGTCTTTTCTTCGAGAGGGGGGCCTGGCCCCCTCTCGAACTCTCCCCGGGGCACAGGCGTGTTGGGCTTCGGGCGGCCACACTGGGCCGCCCCTACGGGGCTCTCCCGTGACGATGATGAGAAGGGCGGACGTGGGTTGTCCCACCCGCCCGGCCTGGTAGGTCTTTTCTTCGAGAGGGGGCCTCGCCCCCTCTCGGACTCTCCTCCGGGGGCACAGGCGTGTTGGGCTTCGGGCGGCCACACTGGGCCGCCCCTACGGGACTCTCCTCCGCCGGGTCGCTTGAACGGCGTCGGACTTTGTGGTGTGCTATACTCTCGGCGAGCTTTCGCCACCGCGCTCCCGGGGGCACCATGATCAATCCCATCGACATCTTTCTGGGGTGGTTTTCGTATGACATAGGGATTGACCTCGGCACCGCGAATACGCTTGTCATGGTGCGCAACAAGGGCATCGTCATCGATGAGCCCTCGGTGGTGGCCATAGACAAACCAACGCGCCACATCCTCGCCATCGGCAAGGAGGCGTGGCGGATGCTGGGACGGACGCCCGCATCCATCGTCGCAGCCCGTCCGCTGAAGGACGGAGTCATCTCCGACTTTGAGGCCACGGAGCAGATGCTCCGGTATTTCATTCGCAAGGCGCACGAACAATCCACGTTCAGCATACCGCGCCCCCGAGTGGTCGTAGGCATCCCTTCCGGCGTTACGGAGGTCGAGAAGCGGGCGGTGCACGACGCCGCGATCAGCGCCGGGGCGCGGGTGGCCTACTTGGTGGAAGAGCCGATGGCGGCGGCGATCGGCGCGGGGCTGCCGGTGATGGAGCCGAGCGGTAGCATGGTCGTGGACATCGGCGGCGGCACGACGGAAGTGGCGGTCATCAGCCTGGGCGGCATCGTTGCCTCCACCTCGATACGGGTGGCCGGCGACGAGATGGACCAGGAGATCATTGCCTACGCGCGCCAGCGTTATAACCTGCTTATCGGCGAGCGAATGGCCGAGACCGTGAAGATCGAGGCGGGATCTGCGTTCCCGTTGCGGCAGGAGCGCGAGGTCCTCCTGCGGGGCCGTGACGTCGTGACGGGGCTGCCGAAGGCCGTGACGGTCAGCAGCGTGGAGCTGAGGGAGGCGTTAGCGGCGCCGATCAGCGCCATCGTGGGCGCGGTGCGCGACACCATGGAGGCGACCCCACCGGAGCTGGTGGCGGACTTGATGGAGCGGGGCATCGCCCTGGCCGGCGGCGGCGCCCTCCTGGCCGGCCTCGACCAGCGGCTCTCTTACGAGACGCGGTTCCCCGTGTATGTCGCCGAAGACCCTCTGACCTGCGTGGTGCGGGGCGCGGGAGAGGTGCTCGAGGAACTGCCACGGCTCGGTAAGGTGCTTGTGCAACTTTCGCAGCGGAAGCCTCCGAGGTAGGCTAGCCGACAAGAGGTCGGATGTCCTCTCGTGCGGGCGGCTGGTTCCTGCTTGTCCTATTGGTCGGGCTGGGTGTGGTGCTGTTCTCTGGAAGCCGCTGGGCGATCCGCCCAGCGAACCCGCTTCTGCCGATCGTCATGCCGGTGCAACGGGGCCTCGTGCAGGCGGCCGACGGGCCGAGGGCGTTCCTGGAGGGGCTGACGCGCGGCTGGCGACTGGAGTCGGAGAACCGCGTGCTGCGCGAGGAGCTGCTCCGTCTGACGGGCGAAATCGCGAGGCTGCGGCAGGCGGAAAGCGACAATGAGAACCTGCGAACGCTGCTGCAGTTCCAGCGGGCGAACCCTCAGTGGCAGTACATCGGCGCGAACGTGGTCGCGTTCGATGGGCAGCGCCTCGCTCAGACGATGGTCATTGACGCCGGAGGCGAGCAAGGGATCGAGACCGGTCTGGTTGTGGTGGTAGCCGGCGGGCTCGTGGGCCGAGTGGTTGACGTGGGGCCGAGGGCGGCGCGGGTGCTCCTGCTGAGCGATCCGCGCAGCGCCGTGAACGTCCAGATTCAGGGGAGCGCTACGTCGGGCATCGTGCGTGCTCTCGCCGGCGGCGAGTTCATCCTTGATTTCGTGGAGCGAGACGCTGCTGTCCGCGAGGGTGAGCTGGTGGTCACGTCAGGCCTGGGCGGCACTTACCCGGCGGGGCTGCTCGTGGGCCAAGTGACCAAGGTGGCTCAAGAGGAGCCTTCCCGGCTTTTCTCGCAGGTGCGTCTGCGACCGGCAGTCGCCTTCGAGAGGGTGCGCCACGTGCTCGTCATCCAGGACTTCACGCCTCTGGCGTTCCCGTGACGTGGCATGCTGCTAGTCCTTGGGATGCTGTTGGCGGCGGTGCTCCAGACCACTGTGCTGGAAACAGCCCCAGCGAGTTGGCCTCACCCTGACGTCGTCGCGGTTTTGGTCTTTGCGTGGGCTTCGCTGAAGGGACGCCTGTCCGGCCTGCGGGCCGCCCTGGTCGGAGGCCTGGCCATCGATGTCTTGGGCTCGCAACCGCTTGGACTGACCGTGGTGACGCTGCTCGCAGGGGCCTATCTCGCAGGTTGGTTGCGGGAGCAGCTCGCTGAACCCGTCCTCGCGGTGAGCGTTTTGGCGGTCATATGCGGAAGCTTCTTTGCCGACCTGGTGCAAGCCGCATATCTGGCGGGCTCCGGCGGCTTCCTGAGCTGGCGAGCGTTGCTCCTGCGCGCCGTCCTACCGGCAGCGGCGAGCAACGGCCTGGTGAGCGTGGCGCTGCTGCCGGTGCTCCACGGGTTCGCTGAGGGGGGAGAGCGAGAGCCCGGTGGCTTCTTGCGCCGCACGCTGCCCGGTAGGCTGTGGCGATGATGCGGCGCACGCGCCGGCGTCGCCTGAGCGAGACGGCGCTTCTGGGCCTGCGTCTGGGCGGGTTTGGCCTGGCTGCATGCGTCCTCTTCTCCGTGCTGGCGGCGCAGCTCTGGCGACTGCAGGTCGCGCACGGTGAGCAGTACCGTGAACAGGCGGAGCTAAACCGGCTCAGGGTGCTGGTCACGACGCCGGCCCGCGGGCTTGTCTTCGACCGAAAGGGCCGGCCGCTGGTGCGTAACGTCCCAAGCTTCTCCGTCGGCGTAGTGCCTGCCGACCTGCCAGAGGACGAGGAAGCGGAGACCTTGGTGCTATCCCGGCTCAGCCGGATACTGGGCCTTCCGTTGGAGGAGATCCAGACGGCCCTGGCGACGGCTCGCGCGGAGCAGCGACTGTTCGAGCCAATGAGGCTCAAGGACGGGATAAAGCGCAACGAGGCGTTGCTCATCGAGGAGCGGCAGGGCGAGCTGCCAGGCGTTCTGGTGCAGGCAGAGGCCCAGCGCGACTACCCCGAGCCGGAGTTGGTCTCGCATGTGATTGGCTACACCGGGCGGATTACGCAGGAGCAGTACGCGGCGCTGCGCCAAGAGAGCTATGGGCTGAGCGACAGGCTCGGCCAGGCGGGCGTCGAGGCGAGCTACGAGGCCATATTGCGCGGTGCGCCCGGCACGGAGGTGGTGGAGGTGAACGCGTACGGGCGCACCATGCGGACGTTGGCCGCGAGGCCTGCGCAATCGGGGTCGAACGTCGTGCTTGGGTTGGACCTCGATCTGCAGGGGGCGATGACCCAGGCGCTCAAGGAGGGGATGGGGCGGTCCCGCTGGGGGGTAGCGATAGCGGTGGCGCCGAAGACCGGCGAAGTCCTCGGGATGGTGTCGCTGCCTACGTACAACGACAATGTTTTCTCAGGAGGGTCCGCAGCGGACGAGGTGTCCGCGCTGCTATCCGACCGAAACAGCCCGCTGTGGAACCGAGCGGTCGGCGCGGTGGCGCCGCCTGGCAGCATTTTCAAAGTCGTCGTTGGGAGCGCGGCCTTGCAGGCCGGAGTCGCGAGCGCCAACACGACGATCGTGAGTACCGGCCAGATCTCGTTGGTGAGCGCATTCGACCCGAGTGTCGTCTACGTCTTTCGTGACTGGGCCGCGCACGGGGCGCTCGACTTCTATCAGGGCATCGCCCGCTCGTCGGACGTCTATTTCTACTACCTTGCGGGCGGCTATCAGGACTTTCGAGGGCTTGGGGTCGAGCGATTGGCGACCTATGCGCGTGCGTTCGGCTTCGGCGAGCGTTTAGGGATCGATCTGCCGGCCGAGGCCGCCGGCACGCTGCCCGATCCGGCGTGGAAGCAAGCGACCTGGCAGGAGCCGTGGTTCATCGGCGACACGTACAACCTGGGGATCGGGCAAGGGTTCCTCTTGGTGACACCTCTACAGATGGTGATGGCAGCGTCGGCGATCGCCAACGGTGGCGAGCTGCTTCAGCCCCGCGTGGTGCGCGAAGTCGTGGATGCTTCTGGGGAGGTGGTGACGCCATGGGAGAAGCGGGTCATCCGGCAGGTCCCCGTCGACCCGCGCCACCTGGCCACGGTGCGAACGGCGATGTGGCTCGCCGTCGAGCCGGGAGGCACGGCGACGCTGGCGGCGGTGGCGGGCGTTCGCGTGGCCGGCAAGACGGGGACCGCGGAATATGCCGGACCGTTGGAACCTGATGGCAGCCTGCCGACGCACGGCTGGTTCTTGGGTTTCGCGCCGGTTGAAGATCCTCAGATCGCGGTGGTGGTGTTTGTGGAGAACGGCCGCGGCGCACAGACGGCTGCCCCTATTGCAGGCCGCATCTTTCGGGCCTTCTTTGGCAAAGACCAGCCCAGGACGAGCGGCGTCGTGGGCGCTCGATAATGCCTTGCCCGATTGGCCGGCCAGTGTCGGTCTGCTAGAATGCCGCGAAAGGCCGACTCGGGAGGATTGTCTTGTTCCGCATTCTAGTTGCAACGGACGGGTCTGAGCAGGCCGGCCGCGCCGCAGGGATGGCCGGCCGCCTCGCCCAGGGCGTGGCGGACTCCGAGGTGGTTGTCTTGTACGTTAAGAATACCGCTGTGCTGACCATGGACTTCGCCGAGGCCGGCGTGAGCGGCGTGTTGGATGTGAGAGAGTTGCAACAGGAGCTAGACGTTGCGGCGGAGCAGGCGCTTCAGGTCGCGCTGGAGGCGATGGCGCCTTTCGGTATCACGCCTCAGCTGCGGAGCGAGTGGGGTCGGCCGTCCGATGTCATATGTGGTATCGGCGAGCGGGAGGGTTTTGACCTGACGGTTGTCGGGAGCAGCGGCATGGGGCAGGTCGCTGGCATCTTCCTCGGGAGCGTCAGCGATCGTGTGGTGCACCGATCGAAGACGCCCGTGCTGGTAGTGAGGTAGCTTTGTCTTGGCGCAATCCTGCCTATTCTGTCGCATCGTGCGCGGCGAGCTGCCTGGTGAGCGCCTTTACGAGGACGACGAGGTCATCATCATACGCGACATCGCCCCCGCCGCACCGCAGCACCTCCTGGTCATCCCACGGCGCCATCTTGGGTCGTTGAACGAGGTGGGTGTCGAGGACGAAGCGCTGCTGGGCCGAATGGTCTTGGCGGCCGTGCGGCAGGCCCGGGATCAGGGGCTCACGATGCGAGGCTACCGGCTGGTCATGAACTGCGGTCGTGACGCAGGGCAAGGGGTCGAACACCTCCATCTGCACGTGCTCGGTGGTCGCCAACTGGGGCCTATTGCTTGAGCGTGACTATACAACCGCCTTGGAGGAGCGCGTCGGAGCGCTTCCCGATGGCCTGCGTGAGCACGTGGAACGGGTCCCCGCCGGCGCGGCGATCCTTGCCCACCGCTTCGGGGTCGATGCTCAGCGTGTGGACACGGCGGCGCTGGCGCACGACCTGGCGCGTGCCGAGCCGCCGGCAGCGCTGCTAGCGTACGCGCGGCAGCGGGGCTGGCGCCTCGCGTCCGTGGAGGAGGCGTTTCCGGTGTTCCTCCATGGAATCGTGGGAGCGGATATAGCAAGGGCCCTAGGCGTTGATGACGCAGCGGTGTTAGAAGCGGCTGAGTGCCACACCACAGGACGGGCAGGCATGTCGGAGGTCGCGATGGTGCTTTTTGTGGCGGACAAGCTGGAGCCGGGCAAGGCCGCTCGGTTTCGCGGCCTCGGTCGCGCACGCTCCTGGGCTACTCGGGACCTGCCTCGGGCGGCGCTCGAGGTGCTGACCTGGATGGTGCGCTACTATGCGGGGCGGGGAGAGCTGCTGCATCCAGACACTGTCGCCGCTCGGAACGAGCTCCTGCTCGAAAGGTCGAAATCATGAGCCACGCCTGGTCACTTCCCTTTCTGATGGCGGCGTCGCTTGCCCTTTTCGCGTGCCAGGCTCCTCCGACCGTGAACGTTGAAGTGCCCACAAGCGAGGCGACCACGAGCAAAGGGATCGTCGTCACCGGGGAAGGTGAGGTGACCGTTACGCCCGACCTGGCGGTCCTGTCGCTGCAAGTGCAGGTGCGCGACGCACGGGCCGGAGCGGCCTGGAACCGCGCGGCCCAGGCGATGACCGCGGTGACGAAAGCCCTTACGGACGGAGGCGTTGCCAGCCAGGACATCAAGACGCAGGGCCTCTCGCTCCAGTTCGTCACGACGACGCGCGACCGTGTCACTATCCAGGAGTACCAGGCGATCAACACGATCACTGCAAAGGTACGACGGTTGGACGAGGCAGGCCGACTGGTGGATGCAGCGGTGGCCGCGGGTGGCGAGGCCGCACGCGTGCTCGGTCTGTCGTTCACGATCGACGATGCTACGAAGTACAGAGACGAAGCGCGCGGCAAGGCGATGCAGGACGCGGAGGCGCGAGCGAAGCGCCTGGCGCAGACGGCCGGCGTGCGTCTGGGCAGGCCGGAAAGCATTGCGGAGGGCGGCGGGTTCCAGCCGGTTCCCTTTGAGGCGCTGGCTCGCGGTGGCGACATAGCCGCCGCCGAGACGCCGGTGAGCCCCGGCACCACCATAGTGCGAGTAGTCGTATCGGTGAGGTACGCCATCGAGCCCTAGGGCGCTTGCGCGACGGGCGTGTTGCCGAAGTCGCATCCTATGCGTGTCCTGACCGTGCGATTTGCGGGAGCTGGCTCGTCGTCCGAGTAAACTCCGGGATTGACCACAAACCCGGCTCTAGGCAGTATGTTCGCGTTGAGGCTGGTGGTAAATGGCGGGCGACCAAGGCAGCAGAGTCCGCATCTTGCTGGCCGCCATTGGCTCGGCGGCGATTCTGGGGTTGCTGATGGCGGTGATCCTGTTGACCGGCAAAGCCGAGGAGCAGCGCCCACAATCCGGCGCTCCGGCGCTGTCGTGGGAAACCCTGAGAAACGCGTCCTACCCGTCCGAGTTCCCAAGAAGCAAAGTCGCTCAATTAACCAACGGTCTCTATGAGGAAGAGTACGTCCCAGGCGCCGCCACCAAACTCGTGATACGGCTTGCCGATATGGCGGGCTTTGGTTCATTAGATGGCGATCAGTCTCCCGATGCGGCGGTAATCCTCATCGCCGATCCTGGGGGAAGCGGAACGTTCGTTTATCTCGTAGCGGTGCTGAATGATGATGGCAGGGCCAGCCCAGTGGCCACCGTTCTCCTGGGCGATCGTGTTGCGGTGAGGAGCTTGAAGGTTACCAACGGAGAGGTTGAAGTTCGAATGAGGGTACGAGGTCCCACAGACCCGTTCGCCCGGCTGACTCGTGAAGTGACACGCGTATATCTATTGCAAGATGGAGAGTTGAGCCTTAGGGAAGAGACAGCAACAGAGACTCCCTCCACGCCTCCGCAGGACTTCGTGCGCGATCCTCAGCGGTTGGATGTAGCACCCGGACGGAGGCCCGTCACGGTCGAAGGCACTCTCAAGCCAGGGCAGATTGCCGACTTCGTCCTGCTTGCAGAGGAGGGCCAGGAGCTAAACCTTTCCCTAGCCAGCCAGTTCAATAACGCTATTCTGTCTGCCTTCGGGCTGTTAACGGAGTCGAATCTTGTAACACGTAACGAGTACGCCACTTCATGGTCTGGCAGAATCCCGACTTCGCAGGACTACGCCGTCAAGGTCATTTCGCTGGCTGGGAACGACTTGAAATATACGCTCACGGTAACCCTCTCACCGTCCAGCGGCGGCGGTCGCCCGACTGGGAACACAGGGGCGGCGACGCCCACGCCAACGGCGCAGCCCTCACGACCTGCACCCAACCCACCTGCCTCATTGAAGCTAAGCGGAACCGTAGACCTTGAAGAGCGGACCCTGGCCGAGGTGTCGACAGAGGCATCGCAGTTCTTGGAGAACAGAGCGCCTAAGTGGGGCCTCGCGGTCATCCTGCCCGACGAGCGGGTCGTGTACGTCGCGAACCCCGATGAGCAGATGGAGACCGCGAGCGTGGTCAAAGTCTTCATCATGCTGACGCTGCTCGATCGCGCCCTCCAAGAAGGTCGCTTCGTGGACGAGGACGAAGTTGAGTTGCTCGTGCCGATGATCACCGAGAGCGACAATGACTCTACGACGCAGATATGGAACTTGATCGGCGGTGGTAGGAGCGTCAAATCGTATCTGAGTCGTGTCGGAGTAGCAGGCGTCGAACCGTATAGCGGCCCCTATTGGGGAACGAGCCTGGCATCCGCGCGTGCGGTGGCTCTGGTCTTTGCCAAGCTGGCATTCGGCGATATCCTCGACGAAACGAGCCGAGCGTTTGCGCTTGAGCTTCTGCGGAGGGTTGTGCCAGCGCAGAGGTGGGGTGTATCAGCGGGAGCCGAAGGCCAGGGGTCAGACCGGGACCTTGTCGCATTGAAAAACGGTTGGTATCTGGCGGAGGAGGGCTGGCGCGTCAATAGCGCTGGTGTCATTATTCCTCGGGATGTGAACGAGGATGCCTTCGCTGTCGCCATAATGACGAACAACCAGAGGTCATGGAGCTATGGGATCGCAACCATCGAAGGCAGTGCCGCGCGCATACACACCGTGCTCCATGGATTTTGACCCCGAGGCTCACAGGGTTGGCGCCGGTGAGGCTTGGTTATTCCCCATCCTCGCATCACGCACACAAGGCAGTAATCGCGATTCTGATCCCACCTGACGGCCATCTGTTTCGGAAAGGGATGCTTTCAAAGCCTAATTCCGTGGTCAAAGGTGATGCCGCTCCGGCGACGCTCGCGCAAACACGGCCCGTGCCCTAAGCTATAGGTGAGGCATACGGGCTATGGTTCTGAGCGACAGGGACATCCGGGCGGCCATCGCCGAGGGCCGCATCGTGGTTGAGCCGCTGGATGATAACGCGATCCAGCCGGCAAGCGTGGACCTGCGTCTGGGCGCCCAATTCCGCGTGTTCGCCCAGCACCAAGAGGGGTTCATCGACGTGAAGCAGGAGATGGCGCACCTCACCGAGCTCGTCACGATCGATGGCGGGAAGCCGTTCTTCTTGCACCCTGGGGAGTTCGCGCTGGCGGTGACCTTGGAACACGTCGCGATCGCCGACGACCTTGTGGGCCGGCTTGATGGCAAGAGCTCGTTGGGGCGCCTCGGGCTCGTCATTCATTCGACTGCCGGCTTCGTCGACCCCGGCTGGCGTGGCCACCTGACGCTCGAGCTCAGCAACCTCTCGCCGCTGCCGATCACGCTCTACGCCGGCATGAGGGTCTCGCAGCTTTCGTTCATGCAGTTGACCTCGAAGGCTGAACATCCGTACGGGAGCGGCGCCATAGGGAGCAAGTACCAGGACCAGCAGGAGCCGACACCCAGCCGCTACTACTTGAACTACGCTCGTCGGAGGGGGGCGGCGCGAGCGCCCAGGCGGAAATGACGGCGGGCCCCTACATGGCCCGCGCTCTGGCGCTGGCGCGCCGGGCGAAGGGCCTCAGCAACCCCAACCCGCCTGTCGGAGCGGTAGTCGTGCGGGACGGCGCTATTGTGGGCGAGGGGCGAACGCAGTCGGCGGGTGGGGACCACGCCGAGGTGGTGGCCCTGCGTCAAGCCGGCGCAGCGGCAGAGGGGGCTGCGCTCTACGTCACACTGGAGCCGTGCCGTCATTACGGCCGCACGCCTCCCTGCGTCGAGACTATCCTTGCTGCCAGGCTCGCCTCGGTCAACATCGCGGCGGCCGATCCCAGCCCCTTGGCAGGCGGTGGCGGGCGGGTGCTTGGCGCGGCGGGCGTTCGCGTGTCGATGGGTGAGGGAGCGGAGGAGGCCGAGCCGCTGTACAGGGCTCACTGGAAGCACGCGATGTCGGGCGTGCCGTGGGTTATCGCGAAGTTCGCGGCAAGCCTCGACGGCAAGATCGCGACCAGAACGGGCGAAAGCCGCTGGATAACGGGAGCGCGCGCCCGAGAGGAGGCCCACCGGCTGCGGAGCCATGTGGACGCCGTAATGGTTGGAGCGGGAACGGTTGTGGCCGATGATCCCCAGCTGACGGCGCGACCCAATGGCCGGCTCTGGCCACGGCAGCCGCTGCGGGTGGTGGTCGGCGGCGCCGATCGCGTGTCGCCATCGGCTCGAGTGTTTCACGAGGAGGGGCAGGCAGTCATGGTGACGCGTGACGATCTGCCTAAAGCGGTGCGGCAGCGTTACCAAGAGCGAGGCGTCGAGACGCTCGCATTGCCTGCCCGCGAGGGCAAGGTGGACCTCGTGGAGCTGCTGCGTGCGCTGGCGAGCCGACCCGTCACCAGCGTGCTCGTCGAAGGCGGCGGCGCACTGTTGGGGTCGTTCTTCGACCAGCGATTGGTGGATGAGGTGTATGCCTTCCTCTCGCCGACGATCATCGGCGGAGCGACGGCTGTTACCGCAGTGGGTGGCCGAGGTGCCGCGACCATGGCCGAGGCTCTCCGCTTGCAGGAGGTGGTCGTGCGCAGGTTGGGCCCAGACCTTCTCGTGCGCGGACTGATGGTCCGAGGAGAGTGAAATGTTTACGGGGATCGTGGAGGAGATTGGGGAGGTCCGCGTGAACCTGAAGCTGTCCGGGAAACAGCGGCTCGACATCGCGGCGAGCGCGGTCCTGAGTGGCCTCAAGCTGGGGGATAGCATCTCGGTCAACGGCGCGTGCCTGACCGTGATTGAACTGGCGCCGGATAGCTTCGCCATCGAGGCGGTACCCGAGACGTTGCGTCGGACGAACCTTGCAGCCCTCGAGCCTGGAGACGGCGTGAACCTGGAGCGCGCCCTGGCCGCTGACGGGCGGTTTGGCGGCCACATCGTCCAGGGGCACGTGGAGGCGGTCGGCACGGTGACAGAGCGGGTGGCGGATGGCGCAGCACTGCGGCTGAAAGTGGCCGTGCCGGAGACACTGGGCCCGGCGATTGTCCCTCAAGGCTTCATCGCGGTGGATGGCGTGAGCCTGACTGTGGTAGACTGCGCACAAGGGAGCTTTACGGTGAGTATCATACCGTTCACGCAGCAGCATACGACGCTTGGGTCAGCGCGTGACGAGCAGTCTGTAAACATTGAGACCGATATCGTGGCCCGCTATGTAGAGCGTTTAGTAGGCGAGAGGGTCGTTCGCAGCGGTTAGGGGGTTCGCGAATATGCCGCTGGCCAGCATTCCTGAGGCAATTGAGGAGATCCGCGCGGGGCGGATGGTCGTGATCGTCGATGACGAAGATCGCGAGAACGAAGGCGACTTGGCCTGCGCCGCTGAGAAGGTGACGCCAGAGATCATCAACTTCATGGCCAGCCATGCCAAGGGGTTGGTCTGCATGCCGCTCGTCGGCAAGCGCCTGGATGAGCTCGGGCTGCGGCTCATGGTGGGCGATGAGGCAAACAGCTCGCCGAACCACACGGCGTTCACCGTGTCGGTCGATGCCAGGGCCGCGAAGACGGGTATCTCGGCGCAGGAGCGCGCTCTGACGGTGCAGACTGTCTTAGACCCGAAGGCGCAGCCCGAGGACATTATCGCGCCCGGGCACATCTTCCCGCTGCGCGCGCGTGAGGGTGGGGTGCTGGTGCGGGCGGGTCATACCGAGGCCATCGTGGACCTGGCGCGCATGGCGGGTCTTTACCCGGCCGGGGTTATCTGTGAGGTCATGGACGAAGACGGCAGCATGGCGCGGATGCCGGAGCTGCAGACCTTCGCTCAGCGTTGGGGCGTGAAGATCATCACTATACGGGACCTCATTGCCTATCGCCATCAGACGGAGAGGCTGGTGGAGCGGTTGGCCGAGGCGTCACTGCCGGTGCGCATCGGCGACAGGGAGGTGGAGTTCCGCGCTGTCGCTTTCACGAGCCCCTACCAGCCCGGCGAGCACATTGCCCTGGTCCTTGGCAACGTGGAAGAGGCGGGGCCGGTGATGGTGCGCGTGCATGATGAGTGCGTGACGGGCGACGTCTTCGGCAGTCTGCGCTGCGATTGCGGGGAACAGATGCACCAGGCCCTGGAGCGCATCGTTGCTGAAGGGCGGGGCGTGTTCCTCTACATGCGCCAAGAGGGACGTGGCATCGGCCTCCACAACAAGCTCCGGGCCTACGCGCTGCAAGAGGGGGGGCTGGACACGGTCGAAGCCAATCTCAAGCTGGGCTTCCCGGCCGACCTACGTTTTTACGGAATCGGCGCTCAGATCCTCGTTGATCTTGGTCTTCGGCAAATCCGCATCTTGACGAACAACCCAAAGAAGGTTGTGGGGCTGGATGGATATGGGCTTGAGATCGTGGAGCAGATGTCGATCCGTGCCTCCGTGAACGAGCACAACGAGCGTTACCTGCGCACGAAGCAGGAGAAGCTCGGCCACGACCTAGGGCTGCAGACCTCTCGCTGACCGAAAGTCGGCGCCTTTCTGCGAGCCGATGCCCAACGTCTACCGCGGCGAAGCTGCCGGCGCGGGTCTCCGTGTCGGCATTGTCGTTGCCCGGTGGAACAGCCTAGTAACCGGGCGGCTTCTGGAAGGGGCGCTGGAGGCCCTAGCGCAACGGGGCGTGGCCGAGGACCATATTGACGTCGCCTGGGTGCCGGGCGCGTGGGAGGTGGCCATCGCGGCCCAGCGGCTGGCGCGAAGCGAACGATATGACGCTCTGATCGCCTTGGGGGCGGTCATACGCGGCGAAACACCACACTTTGAGTACATCGCGAGCCAGGTCAGCGCTGGGCTTACGCAGGTCTCCTTGGCTACGGGAGTGCCCGTCGCCTTCGGCGTGCTGACGACGAATACTGTGGAGCAGGCGCTCGACCGAGCCGGGGGCAAGCACGGCCATAAAGGAGCGGAGGCAGCAGACGCAGCCATCGAGATGGCGTGCCTGCTCCGGCGCCTGGACGGAGCCAGCGGGGAGAGTTGAGCAAGTCAGCAAGGAGGGCGGTCAGCCAGGGGACCGTCGTGGGTCAGGCTTCAGCCTGACCCACAGTGTTTCTGAGGGCAGCGGTTGCGCCACATCGGATGGGCCACGGCCAGGATTGACGCTCCCGCCCGCTGATGGCTATAGTTGCTCAGTTTCGCAGAGATTTTGAGCGTGAAGCCATGGCAAAGCAGGAGCGGACCAGCCGGCGCTGGCTGAGTTTGGGGCAGGCGAGCGAGTGGCTGGGCGTCAACGCGACAACGCTCCGCCATTGGGCAGACAGCGGCGTGGTCCATAGCTACCGAACACCCGGAGGCCACCGCCGGTTCGCGCGGGAGGACCTGGAGGCGCTGGTCAGGCCGTCGGGTCTCGCGGCGCTGCCGGGGTCCTGGGAGCAGGCAGCGCTCGCCAGAGTCCAAAAATACCTGCGCGGGCCGGGTCGCGAGGTCTGGCAAGGCGCCGTGGGTGAGCCGGCGTCGCGCCAGTTTCGCCTGTTGGGGCGGCGTCTCATCGCGGTGCTGCGCGCTGCCCTGGAGCAGCGGCGGGGCACCGCCGCAAGCGTGGAGGAGGTGCACGAACTGGGGAAGGCGGTGGCGGCGTTGTTGCATCAGACCGGTCTGCCCTTGCGTCAGGCGCTGGTGGCCTATTTCTTCTTTCAGTCCACTTTGAGCGCGACGCTGGCGGACGTTTATCCATCCGAGTCAACTGAGGCGCGCACCCGGGCCACGGCAGAACTGGAAGCGCTGTTGCGCGAGTGGCTGCTGGCGACGATGGAGGCGTACGAGCCGAGAGCGAAGGAGGGCAAGAGCCAGGCGGTCGCTCCCGATCGCTAGCGGCGCGGCCTGCCGCAGACTCCATGCCTGGCTGTGCTGGCGGAGAGGTGGGACGAGCGGTATAATCTGAGGTCAGACATCAGAAGTGAGACATCGGAGAATCAGAAAATGAAGGTGACGCTCCGTGATAGGCGTCAGATTACCCTACCCCGCAAGGTCTGCGAGGAGCTCGGGATTGAGCCGGGCGACCACCTGGAACTGCAAATATCGGAGTCGGGCGACGCGCTGATCATCCGGCCGAGCCGGATGGTTGCGCTGGATGCGCTGCGCGCCCTCCAGCAGGCGCTGGCCGAGTCGGGCATAACCGAGGAAGAGCTGCTGGAAAGCGGGCGACAGGTAAGAGAGGAACTGGTGAGGGAGAAGTGGCCACACCTGTTCCCAAGCCATGGCGTCCCAAAGTAGGCGGCGCGTTTTCTTCGACACCAACGTTCTCTTCTCGGGTATTCATTCCGCATCAGGCAGGCCAGCCGAACTCGTGGGTGATGCGGTGGCGGGCCGTTTGATCGGCGTCGTATCCCAGGAGGTTCTCTCTGAGCTAAGCCGCAATCTCCTACGCAAGGCGCCACACCTGCTGAGCCGGATGGGTGAACTAGTGCTGGGCGCTTACTTCGAAATCGTGCCCGACCCACCCGACCAGGATATCGTTCGGTGGCGAGACGCCGGATTCGGAACCGATGCTCCGATTGTGGCTGCTGCCATCCTTGCGAGCGTCGATTACTTCTGCACGGGTGACCGGCGCTTGCTGGGGAAGGCCGCTCTCATCGAGAAGGCCGGGCCACGTGCGGTGACGCCCACGGAGATGGCGGGGATTCTGACGTTGGAGAACCCTTGACCCTATCATTGCGCCATGCCCAGAAGAAGACCATGGAGGAGAGCAGATGACCGTGACATCCACCTTGGAAGAGCGACGTGAGGCCGCGCTTGGCGGACTGCGGGAGCAGCGAGCACAGCTCGAAGCCGCGCTCAACGGCATCGCGCCGGCGGACAACAACGTCGGCAGCGAGTGGTCGGCGCTCGATCTGCTGCGGCACCTCAATGGGCGTCAGTATCCTGGGCAGGTGGAGCGGCTCCTCCAGGAGGAGAACCCAGCCTTCGGCGGCGGCGGCCAGCTGACGCCTGAGGCTGCTTGGAGGCGCACCATCGATCAGAGCCTCGCCGCTATCGACGAGGCTATCGGCCACGCGGAACGTCTCACACCTGAACAGCTTGCGCGCAAAGGCACGCGGGCTTCCGGGGCGATCCTGACAGTGATGGACGTACTCGAGGCGTGGTCAGCGCATTATGACGATCATCTGAACCAGCTCACCAAAGAGATCGTTCCTCGCATCCCCGGGCTGCGGCGCTGAACTTCCAACGAATCAAGCCGCGGCGTGCGCGTCTGGCCCACCGCGGGCGCAGGCCCTGACTGGGTGCGTTGTGTCCGGATTCTTACAACGTTGCGGGCCTTGGACGAACTTTGCTCCGTGTCGTTACGTAGAATGGGGCAAAGGGGGTGGCCTATGAAAGCGCAATGGCTCGTGGTCATCGGGCTAGTCTTTCTCTCGGGTGCCTGCTCGGGGGCGAGGGAGCCCATAGAGCAGGTGGCCAGCGTGGTGTCGCCAGACAGGGCGGTTGTGGGGGTGGGCGCGGCACCGAGCGAGGGCGTTGTGGCCAAAGAGTCGCTCGCGAACGCGCCGGCCGGTGGGACGGGCGAGACGCTGCCCAGCGGCAACCTGCTCGACCGGAAGCTGGTGGAGAACGCCGACCTGACGCTGGAGGTCAAGGACGTCCAGGACAGCCTGCAGGCTGCTCGGAACATCGCGCAGAGCTATGGCGGCTTTGTCGCCTCTTCGAACCTTCGTTACGAAGGAGAGCGACGCGTGGGAGTGATCACGCTTCGCGTTCCATCGGCGCGTTTCAACGACGCGCTGGCACAACTGCGAGACCTGGCCTTGGAGGTCAAGGCTGAGACCAGCAGCGTCAAGGACGTGACGGAGGAATACACGGATCTCGAGGCGCGGCTGCGGACGCTGCGAGCCACGGAGGCGCAGTACCTGGAGCTGCTGAAGTCGACCAGGACTATCCAGGAGATCCTGACGGTGCAGGACCGACTCAACCAAGTGCGGGCGCAGATAGAGCAAACGCAGGGTCGCATGCAGGTGCTGGACCGCCTTTCGGACTTGGCCACGATCAACGTGCGCCTCACCCCGCCGCTGCCGCTGACGGAGGCGCCTGCGTGGAGTCCGGTTCGGATCTTGGAAGAGGCGTGGGCGAGCGCCGCCGAAGCGCTGCGTGGGGTGACCGCGCTCGGTATCTACGCGCTGGTCTTCGTTTGGCTGTGGGGCCCATTGGCGGCCCTGACGCTGTGGCTGCGAGGCCGGCGAATGCGTCCCGCCAGCCCTACTCCGCCCAGCGTGGGCGCCTGAGGGGAATCTGAGCCCCTGACCAAACCACCCGATCACTAACGGGAAAGAAGCGTCCGGCCCTGCGGCCAGGCGCTTCTTTTCGCTTCTTTAAGCAGTGGGAGCCGCCAACCTGAAGGGTTGGCGTCGATACTGGGGACCTTTCGCCTGCGTGCAACCCCATATGTAGGGTCACGGTGAAGCGGTGCGCCTTTATATAGGGTTGTCTTTGCTCGAGCGATGGGCTATGATGCCGCCAATCCCCCAGTGGCGAGGCGCACCATGCAGGTCACTGTCCTTCAAGAGAACCTCAATAAGGGCCTCACGATGGTCGGCCGCGCGGTGGCGACGCGGCCAACACTGCCGATTACGAGCCATGTGCTGCTTAGGACGGACCAGGGACGGCTGAAGCTGGTGGCGACCAATCTCGAGATCGCGCTGAGCGCTTGGGTGGGGGCGAAGGTGGACGGCGAGGGAAGCATCGCGGTGCCGGCGCGTCTGCTGAGCGAGTTTGTTGCGTCGCTGCCGAACGACCGCGTGGAGCTGACGGTCGCGCCCGACTCGCGTCAGCTGGAGGTGCGCTGCGCGCGCTTCCAGGCGCGCATCGCAGGCCAGAGCGAGGAGGAGTTCCCGCCCATCCCAACGGCGGGAGACGGGGCGGCGGCCATCGTGGATGCTGAAGGCCTGCGGCGGGCCATTCGCCAGGTAGAGTTCGCAGCTGCCGTGGACGACACGCGGCCGGTGCTGACCGGCGTCTTCGCGCGGTTCGAGGAGGGCGAGCTGACCCTGGCCGCGGCGGACGGCTTCAGGCTGTCCGTGCGGCAAGTGCCGCTGGTGGCGCCGGTGTCCGAGCCGATGACGCTGACGATCCCGGCCGCCGCGCTGCGGGAGCTGTCTCGGCTGCTCCCTGAGCAGGAGGAGCCTGTTGAGCTGATGGCGAATGCTACGCGGGGCGAGATCCGCCTGCGCTTGAAGAATGCTGAGATGGTGTCGAAGCTACTGCAAGGGACGTACCCGAACTACACGAACCTTATCCCGAAATCTTATACCTCAAGGGTGACGATGAACGTGGCCGACTTCCTGCGGGCCATCCGGAGCGCGGCGGTCTTCGCTCGTGACGGCTCGGGCATCGTGCGGCTCGTGGTGGAGCCCGGCGAGGACCTAGCGCCGGGGCGCCTGACCGTCTCAGCTCGGGCGGAGGAGGTCGGTGAGAATACCGTCGAGCTTGATGTGCTTGTGGAGGGGGAAGGGGCGAAGATCGCCTTCAACAGCAAGTACCTAAGCGATGTCCTCAGCGTGCTCGACACGGAGCAGCTCTCGCTCGAAACGACGAGCCCTTCGAGCCCGGGTCTCCTGCGTCCTACTGGGAGCGAAGACAACTACACGCACGTGGTGATGCCGATGTTCGTCCAGTGGTAACCAAATCTTGGGGGACGGCTCCCGACAGCTTGGCGCGCTTGCGATTGACCACGACTCGTATTCGGAGCGCGTCGAGGGCAAGTCGCCGGTCCTCGAAGTCGAACTCGTCCAGCCGCCCGGCGATGTGCGCGCAGTAAGGTCGGATCTGCTCGGCCAGGCCGTCCAGGTTCGCGACGCTGGCGCTGCTGCCGGAGATCGGCCATTTCAGCCTGAAGCGACTTCCGAGACTTCTTTCCCTGCTCCATTTCGCAGGCGCTGCAGCAGATCCCCGCTGGTCAGCAGCTCTTGACGCGTGACCGTAGGGTCACGTGTGATTTTTGGGCATGGAGGACGAGCAAGTCTTTCGCGCCCTTGCTGACCCAAGCCGTCGGCGCCTGATCGACCGGCTGTTTGAGCGTGACGGCCGCACGCTTATTGAACTTCAGTCGCAGCTCGCGATGACGCGATTCGGCGTCATGAAGCACCTTCGGTGTTAGAGGAGGCTAGCCTCATAACGACTCGGAAGGCCGGACGAGAGAAGCTCCACTTCCTAATCCTTTGCCGATTCAAGGCATACAGGACCGTTGGATCGGCAAGTATGCGGCGGCGCGGGTGAGCGCCCTCGCCGACCTCAAGGAAGTTCTAGAAGGAGGCACCTCAATGACAGCAGAAGTACCGACCCGACCCAAACAGGTCTATCAAGTGTTCATCAACGCGTCGCAAGAGCGCGTCTGGGACGCGATAACCAAACCAGAATTTACGGCACGCTACTTCTACGGTAGCGTCCTGAAGACCGATCTCGCGGTAGGCTCACCCTTCACTTACCTCACGCCGGACGGCAGCGCTCCGATAGTAGAGGGTGAAGTGCTCGCGTGCGATCCGCCGCGGCGGCTTGTTCATAGTTACCGCTCGCTCTGGGGTCCGATGTCCACAGACGCCCCTACCAGAGTAACGTGGGAGTTAGAGGGTGTGCAGGGTGGTGTCACCAAATTAACGGTGATCCACGAGGATTTTGATGGCGAGACGGCTACGTTCAAGGGACTTGCAAGCGGCGGCTGGACGTGGATCCTGAGCAATCTTAAGACCTTACTCGAAACTGGCGAACCGATGCCGATTCAGGCTTAGTCGGGCCTCTCGGTTCATTCGCGCATGGAATGACGGCCTTGTGAACCCATAACCACAGAGACGTGGTGAGGCGCTCTCAAATAGCTGAGGGGCGGTTCCACCCGCCCCTCAGCTTTTAATCGGGATCGCTCTGGGGAAGAAAGTCTACGTTTGTGACACAACAGAAAGAACGATTACCAGGTCTTCTCCGATCTCGAATCGGACGCCCGCAGGCGGTTGACTGTGCACATCGGGTAGACGCCTGGTTCGCGACCCCTAGTCTTCGGCAGAGCGCCGTCACCGGCGTACGAGCGTCCGCCTGCCGGAGGGCGGAGGATTGTCCCTCCGGAAAGCTTGGTTTCTGCACCTGTCCTCCTGTCATCCGATGTTCATCGTAACACTGGAACTGGACGGTTTTCGGGGGGCCGCGCAACCTTGACAGGTTTGAGCGCGGCTGTTTGTGCAGTAAACTATGTCTAACAGAGCAAACAGTTCTAGCCTGTCGTTCTAATTGATAATACGATACTGTTCGACCCTATTTAACTAATGCCACGCCACGAGGGCGACTTAGGAGAAGAGCGATGATAGACAGGAAGAGCGAGCTCGTTGATCGGGTGCTTGACGTGCAGGAAGCAATCATGCGGGTCGTCGCCAGCGAAGTTCTCGCAGACTGGCGTTTGCTGGACCTGAGCATGGCGCAAATGAAGACACTCATCGCGCTTGAGCAAGAGACTCCTGTGACGATCGGCCAAGTCGCTCGAGCTTTGGGTGTGGGACCGCCCACGGCGAGCCATTTGGTGGACCGGTTGGTTCAAACGGGACTGGCCGTGCGGGCGGAGGACGTAGAGGATCGTCGCCGGACGCTAGCGCGGCTCTCGCCTCAAGGCCGCGACCTGCTTGAGGGGTGCTTGCGTCTCGGCCATTCGGATCAATGGCGTTCGTGGCTAGCAAGAATGGACGAGGCGGATCTCGGTGCGCTGCTGCAGGGCCTTCTGGCAGTCGTTCGCGCAATGGGCGCTGATCTGGAAAATGCGGAGGACAAACCCGTAGCGCCGTTGTGGAACGCACGGCGCAAGACCGAAGACCTCCGGACACGGTCTCTGCGTGACTAGGCTTGCCCACCCACTCGGATTCACCGGTCTGGCGCCTCAGTTTCCCTGAATAGGCGGCTCTCAGTTGCCGAATGGGCACACTAAACGGATTTGATTCACGGAGGACTTACTTCGATGCTACCACAGGATGCTCCCTCCTCGCCCCCGACTATGGACCCCGATCAGCTTCCGCAGCGTCGCGACCTGCACTTCCGTCGCGTCAACAGCGCTCTTGCTGCGGGTCTGTCTGTGATTTCGCCCCCGTTACGTCGCTCTCGAGCCTCTTCCATCTCAAACCTGGTCCTGTTCGCATCGGTGACGGGCGTTTTGCTTGTTGCCTCCGCCGGACCAGTCCTGAGCTTACCGCAGTCCGCAGCTGCACCTGATCTTGCGCGCGTTCGATTCGCGGCGGACGTCTCAAAAGGAACTGTAGCACCGGCCGGGCCCGGCCTGAGTTCCGCTGCCGTACCGATTGCCGCAACGGGCAGCCTCCAGGCAGTTGACCAGCTTACGGTTCTGGCCAAAACGCCAGGCACGATCAACAAGATCTACGTGGATCGTGGGAGCGTTGTGCACGCTGGCGACCCGATCGCTCAACTGCAAACGGATTTCCTTGTGCTTCAGTTGAGCCAAGCCGAGGCCGCCCTGGCAATGAGCCAAGCGGCGGCGGTCGCCAGTGAGGCCGCTTTGAGTAACAGCCGCGCGAGGCTCGACGCGCTTCTTGCCGGCCCCACCAAGGAGCAGATCGCGGTTGCCGAGACACAGGTTCGCCTCGCCGCCAACCAGCGCTTCCAAATAGGCGCTACCGCTGATGCGACTTTCAACAGCCCGGCAAGGGACATAGGAGCAGTGATTTACAATGAAGACATGCGCCGGGCGCAAAACGGCGTGGCCTACGAACAGGTACAACTCGCACAAGATCAGCTAGCGGCTTTGCTGGCTCCTCCGAAGCCGCAAGACGTCCTGCAAGCGCAAGCAGCAATTGCTGGATCCCAGGCCGCGCTGGCCCAGTCTCAGGCGGCCGTCGCGCAGGCCCAGGCGGCACTCGACCTAGCCGCTCTTCAGCTTCGGGATGCCACGCTCCGAGCGCCTTTTACGGGCGTCATCTCCCAGAGGCAGGTGACAGAAGGAGCTCTGGTCAGCCCAGCCACTCCGATCGCAACGCTCATCTCTCAGCAAATCGAGGCTGTCGTGAACGTGGATGAGTCCTCACTGATGCAGCTTCATGTGGGTCAGCGAGCGACGTTTAGCATCCTGGCGCTGCCTGACGCCGAAATCGCAGCGAGCGTCGTGGCTATTAGCCCAGTGGTGGATACACAGAGCAGGACGGTTGCGGTCTACTTGACACCAGATGACCCAGACCCGAGGCTCCGCCCCGGACTGTTCGTCCAGGCGCACCTGTTGCCGTAGTGGAATTTTCGCCAGACTGGCTGGAGTACAAGACATGAGGTTGACGGAGTTCTCCTTACGCAATCCACTAACTATCGGTGCGCTCACGATCGCTCTCTTGATCTTTGGACTTGTCTCATATGGGAGCATGGGCGTATCGATCATCCCGAACGTCAGCTTCCCTGGCGTGCTGATCACCACCACCCATGTGGGGGCAGACCCTGCCACCATTGAGTCGCAGATAACGGAGCCCCTCGAAGATGCGATTGCGACTCTACCGAACATCGATGCGATCTATTCCAGCTCCTTAGAGGGAGTGTCGATCGTACAAGTGCTCTTCACGACGGCCGCGAACGTGGAGCTAGCCCCAATCGACGTCGAGCGGGCCGTCAATTCCTCCCGCAACCTCCTACCTCCGGACGCCGACCCGCCAACGATCCTCAAGTTCGACTTCAGCGCCATCCCAGTGCTCGCCGTGGGGCTCTCTGGACCGCAGCCTCTGGACGAACTTGGCCGGGTGGCAAGGGACCGAATTGAGAGAGCGTTCGGAGTAGTGCCCGGCGTCCAATCGGTGAGCGTGGGAGGCGCCGCTGCCAGAGAGATCCAGGTCAAAGTCGATCCCAAGAGGCTAGAAGCCTACGGCGTCGGCCTCAACACGGTACAGCTGGCGCTTCAGTCCGAGCAGGTGCAGGCACCGGCAGGCCAGCTGACCGCCGATGGGACGGACGTAAACATCCGCTTCAACGGCCTCGTCTCGGAGCCTAACGAGTTGCTGCAGATCGTGTTGACCAGCAGACCTGGCGGACAGGTCTATCTCCGAGACGTGGCGACCGTCATTGACGGCTTCAAGACAGCCGACGTTATCACACGCGTCAATGGCGCTCCGGCGGTCACTCTCACGGTGACCAAGCTGGCTAACGCGAACACTATCGCGGTGAGCGAGGGCATCCGTCGAGTGATCGTCGAGCTTGAGCCCACGCTACCGCAGGGGATGCGGCTCAACATCGTCAACGACGCGGCGACCTATACCCAACGATCTTTTGAGACAATCCAGACCACCCTGTTCCAGGCAATCCTGCTGACCGGGGTCATTCTCTTACTGTTCCTCCACACATGGCGTAGCACGGCGATCGTCCTCGTTTCGATCCCGACTTCGCTCTTCGTGACCTTCTGGCTGATGAACTTACTGGGGATGAACCTGAACCTCCTTTCGATGTTGGCGTTGACCCTGTCGGTGGGTATCCTGGTCGACGACAGCATCGTGGTGCTGGAGAACATCTACCGTCACCTCAGCTTGGGCGAGCCGCCCGTGCTTGCGGCGATCAATGGACGCAGCGAGATCGGGCTCGCTGCAATAACGATCACCTTCGTGGACGTTGTCGTCTTCGTGCCAATCGCGCTCATTTCCGGGATCGTCGGCGAGTTCATTCGTCCGTACGCTTTAGTGGTCGCCGCCGCAACGCTGACTTCGCTCGTCGTTTCGTTCACCCTGACTCCTTTGTTAGCCGGCCGCATGCTCAATCAGAGTCAAGTCTCAGGGGCTTCCGGCGGCCTGCTGGCGGGGTTCGGACGGTGGTGGGATCGGGGTTTCGCCGGCGTCGGTCGTGCCTATCAACGCCTGCTTCGCCGCTCGCTGAGCGGCTACCTGCTGCGCTTTGGCCGATTCGGGATCGGCGCGCGTTGGGGTGTCATTGCGTTAGGCATTGCGGCATTTGCTGGCGGTCTAGCGCTGTTCGCGAGCGGGCGCATCGGTACCGACATCTTTCCAAGCGGCGATCAGAGCCAAATCGATATGACGTTGACGATGCCGCCGGCCACGACCCTGGAAAACACCCACGCGATCGTTCAGCAGATCGAACAAAAGCTCGCTTCGGTGCCGGAAATCACCGAGATCTACTCGAGGACCGGTACCGCAGCAGGTGGATTCGTCGGAGGCGGCGGCGATACCGCCAACCTAACCGTGCTCCTCGCGCCTGCCAAAGAACGCACGCGCACTTCAGCGCAGATCGCTGACGAGCTGCGCAGGACGCTCGATCCGCATATCCCCAGCGCGCGCCTCGATCTCAGCCTGCCCAGCGCCTTTGGCAACTTCGGGGCCACTGGTGCCGTACAGCCGATTCTGATTTACGTTCGCGGGCCGGACCAGACGGTGTTGAGGGATCTAGTGGAACAGGTGACGACAGAGGTTGCTGTGGTGGACGGGGCCGTTGAGGTGAACAACGCCAATCAAAAGACCCAACCAGAGTTCGTTGTGAACGTGGACCGAACCCGGGCGGCTGACTTCGGAATCACGGCTCAGAGCGCGGCGTCGGCCCTGCGGGTAGCGGTGAGTGGGATGGTTGTCAGCAAGTTCCGCCAACCAGGTCGGGATGACGTCGACATTCGCCTGATTACGACCGATGCCTTTAGAGCTTCGCCGCAGAATCTGGCGAGCCTGCCGCTTCAATCCAACCGGGGTGCCTTAGTCCATCTTGGACAGGTGGGCACCATTGTGACAGGCTCCGCCCCCACCCAGATCGACCGGGTAGACCGCGTACGAAGCGTTCTAGTCAGCGCGGCAGCGAGCGAACGGACGGTTGGAAGCGTACTGCAAGACATCCAGACGCGCCTCGCTCAGCTCCCCCTGCCGCCTGGCTATTCGATCACTTATGAGGGCGAAGCGGCACAGGGAGAAGAGGCGTTCACCGTGGTCTTTCAGGCCCTCGGTACTTCGCTACTACTGATGTACGCTTTGATGTTGGTGCTCTTTGGATCGGTGACGCTGCCTCTGGCGGTACTGGTATCCCTTCCTCTGGCGATCATCGGGGCTCTGGGCGCGTTGGCTCTGACGGGGAACAGCTTCACCTTCTTCTCTCTGCTGGGCATAGCCATGCTGGTTGGCCTCGTCGGCAAGAACGCGATCCTCCTGGTCGACTTCACGAAGATCCTGCGCAACCGTGGCCTGAGCCGGACCGAGGCACTGCTGGAAGCCGGGCCGACCCGTTTGCGGCCGATCGTGATGACCACGATGTCCATCTTCGCCGGTTTGGCGCCAGTGGCCCTGGGCGTGGAGGCCGGCTCGGAGCTGCTCCGAGCGGCGGCACTCGTGCTGGTGGGCGGTCTCCTTACCTCGACTCTGCTGACTCTGGTATTCGTTCCGGCGATGTACACCGTCTTTGACGACATCGAGGAGTTCGTTCGGAGCATCTTCAATCGGCTGGCCAAGCCGCGGAGCATGGAGCCGGCGGAATTGGCGATCTTGCAGGGCCGACCTACGTCCGTCGCTCTTGGCGCATCGACTAGGGCGACTGAGTCGGAATGAAGCGGCGTGGGAGGGAGTTCGCAGACTCGCCCACCAATCGGAGGGCCTTCCATCATGGACCTTTTTTGTGAGTACAACCTGAGTTAGCGGAGACCGAGCCGGACAGCAATCGGTCACGACTGACGCACGGACTCCCCGTAGCCAAGGTCGCTAGGGTTCTACTGTGCTCGCGGAGATCAACCGGGTTGACCCGGTCACTGAATCCCTCGGCGCATTCGATCGAGGGCAGCGTCAAAGACGTTGCCGGCGACGCTGGGCGTTTCGTCCGGTGCAGTTTGCCCCGGATCCCCTGACTCGAGGGAAACACCCAGCTCCGCCGTTGCATCCTCTGTCGGGCGCCCATCTTCTTCGTGCGACACGGACGCTCGAGCGGCCTCGCGGTCCGTAGGCATCTGGGCGATGGGTCCCGGCCGGGTTCCTCGTGTCGCGACCTGAAGAACGCTCTGCTCCATTTCGGACAACGAACCCATGAGCTTCGCGATCGCCTCGAAGCTCTCGACTCTCGTCCGCAGGTTCTCGGCGCTCTGGGAACGGCTTGTAGCGGCCTCAACCGCTCCCAGGCGCTCGTCGAGCGACCGCAGCAGTCCGCGCACCATCGTGGCGAGCGACGCCAACTGTGTGGCGCTTGCCTTCAACTGGTCGCGAGCGCTGAGCAGCTGATGCAGGTCGTCGTCCGTTAGGTCACCCGCGCTCTTTTCCAGCCGCTCCTTGAGATCGCGCAGCTCTTCCTGTTGGACTCCGCCCAGGAAATCCAGCGTGATACGCTCCCCCGTTGGTCCAGACATGGTTGGCCTCCGCGAATTCCGCAGCGAGCGCAATCGCCCTCGCCGTAGGCTGTGATGTGAAAGCGTCAGAAAGGCTCTATGTAAAGGGATTGTAGAGCGTGATAGGCGACTGCTCAACCGTGCAGAGGGGATCGTGGAGGAGTGCTGCTCGGTTTGTACCGACTTCTCACTTATGGGCACAGACGCCGTGTGTTCCCGCGAGTGCGCGTCACTGGCGCTCCATGGATGTGCGAAGACGTTTTGCCAAGGTCACGACAAGGAGTGGGGTGAAAAAGAGCATCCTGGGTTCTTCCCACCCACCCACCCAGTGACGTACTGGAGGACACCCCCAAGCCCCCGCCAGAGGGCGAGGCCCTCTGGACTCCAGCAGAACAACGATCCTTTTCTTATCGCCAGTGGCGCGGAGTGCATGAACGATTGAGCTAAAGAGGTGGCGGCAGGGGTGGGTGACGGGCAGCGCTGCTGCTCGAGGTTCGCGTTCACGCGGGCTCGGCGCGGACCACGAGCCGGTGCGAGTATATGAGGTCGGGGTAGCAGGTAATGAGGGTCAGCGTCTCCGTTGGGGTCGGTGCCATGATCGCAGTGGCCGTTGGCGCCACGATGTCGCGGGCCGCCGTCCGGTAGCGGTGCGGCCCCGCGGCGGTCTCAAGGATGATGACATCACCGATTTGCATCTCGGGTAGGCGCCTGAACACGGACCCTTCGCCGCGAAGTGGGCTG
>Ga0209751_10001056_pt1 | contig 28819 bp, 30 predicted proteins | sample RifCSP13_1_FD_184019 | JGI IMG/M metagenome (GOLD analysis project Ga0209751, IMG submission 184019) | Soil microbial communities from Rifle, Colorado - Rifle CSP2_sed 13_1 (SPAdes) (version 2) | ecosystem: Environmental > Terrestrial > Deep subsurface > Rock core/Sediment | place: Rifle...
CGGTGATCGCATATCCCGGCGAGGTGACTCGCCTTCGAGCTCAGTTCAACACTCCCGGTCAGTTCGTCTGGCACTGTCACATCGTAGAGCACGAGGACAACGAAATGATGCGGCCTTTTCGGATCGTCCGGTTCAACCTGGTCAGCCAGGCTCCTTATCACACGTGAAAGCTGGAATGCCCAAGGAGTAATTCAAGAGCGCCTTGTAAAACTGACAGCGGGTTTTCACCCACAAATTGCTGAAACTTACCGAAACGAATCACTCGTCCTCATGAATTGTTGATTATTTTAGAGGCCTCTACGGGAACGAGCGTTGCGTCTCTATCCAATAACGAGAAACCGGCAATACCGAGAAATTGGGTCAAACCAGGTTAGCGCTTCTAGTTCTCAGGAGTGGCGCCTGGGTTTCTGAGCAGAAGGAGTTTGTTATGAAAGTGAAAGAAGTGATGACTGCTAATCCCAAGGCCTGCACTTTAACGGACAGTCTGGCAGAGGCGGCTGCGCTGATGTGGGAAAACGATTGCGGCATTCTGCCAGTCCTGGCTGAGGGCGGAAAGGTAGTGGGGTTGGTAACCGATCGAGACATATGCATGGCCGGAGTGTTAAGAGGGCGGCAGCTAGCAAACATCGCAGTCAAGGACACGATTTCAGGTGAAGTGTTCGTTTGCCGGAGGGATGATGACGTTAGAACCGCGCTTAAGACGATGAAGGAGAATAAGGTGAGACGTCTTCCCGTAGTTGAGGCCGATGGAAGTCTCAGTGGGGTACTCTCCCTAAATGACATCGTCCTGAAGGCAGAAGAAGCAAAGAAGAAAGAGCTCTCCTACGAGGACATCGTCAGCACATACAAGTCGATTTGCGAGCACCGCCTTCCGATCCGGACTGCCCAAGCTGTCGGCGTCTGAAGGTTTGCACAGCTCGGTAAGTCTCTGCCGTTACTTAAGAAAGGAAGGGTGCTATGTACCGGAAAAGCGACAGTGAGATTAGGGCGCAGGTGCTGCGTGAACTGAAATGGGATTCGCGCATTATATGGGCTGAGATTAAGGTGGAGGTTTGCGATGGGGTTGTGACGCTAACGGGAATAGTGTCCAGTTACGCCAAGAAGCTCGCGGCGCAAGAGGCGGCCCATCGTGTACTTGGTGTCTTGGATGTAGCTAACGAAATTGAAGTCCGACCAACAGCAGTGGCAGGCAGAGGCGATGAAGACATTGCGCGTGCTGTGAGGCATGTTCTGCAGTGGGACGCACTTGTTCCTGATGACAGGATTCAGTCCACCGTTTCTAACGGCTGGGTAACATTGGAAGGAGAGGTGGACCTGTGGCGAGAACGGGACGATGCCGAACGGGCGGTAATGCGACTTGAAGGTGTCGTTGGGGTGATCAATAAGATTCGGATGGTGCCGAGGCAGGTGGATCCGAACGAACTCCGCGAGCAGATCGAATATGCACTCGAGCGACGTGCCGACAAGCAAGCAGAGCGGCTGCGGATCGAAGTGCACGAAGGGACCGTTGATCTATTTGGTCGCGTTCATTCGTGGCAGGAAAAGCGTGCCGTGCTTGGCTCGATAAGTCACGTACCCGGTGTGGCGGACGTTAAAGATCACTTGCGAATAGACCCATATTTTTAAGCGGTTACGCGCAACAAAGCGGGTCTTCTTTCGCAAGGCTGACTAATCAAACAACGTGCAATAAAGTTGTACACGAACAAGAAAGGAACGAGTGATGACTAAGGAAAGTAAGACGGAAGTGACAGGTTTGGAGAAGCGCGAGAGAGCAATGGAGGGAACTACTCCATTTCGATTCATGCGTCAGTTCGCCGAGGACATGGAGCGTCTTTTTGAGGACGTTCAGGGATTTAAGGTTGGCAGTCTTTTTGGGCGGGAATTTTTTCCATTTACCAAGGAGTTCGAACATGTAGATTGGGTCCCGAAGGTTGAGGTGCTGCAGAGTGAGGGGCAACTCAACGTGCGCGCGGATCTACCTGGGCTCAAGAAGGACGATGTCAAAGTGGAATTAACGAACGAGGCCCTGACCATCTCAGGAGAGCGCAAAGAGAAGAAGGAGGAAAAGCGCGAAGGCTATTATCGGAGCGAGCGCAGTTACGGCAGTTTTTACCGTTATATTCCGCTGCCGGAAGGTGTCAAGACAGATACAGCAACGGCAGAGTTTCACGACGGCGTGCTCGAAATAAAAATGCAGGTCCCTAAGATCGAACCACGAGTCCGACGTGTCGAGATCACTGAGGGAGCGAAGGAGACTGCTAAGGCTAAGACTGCCGGATAGTACCACCAACTCATATCCGTGGTTGTCAGTTATGACACGGGTCATTCAAAAGCTGTGAGGGCCTGTTTGGATGACCGGAGTTGATACGGACCCGTAGCTTATTTGCTGCGGGTTCGTTGATTCTGCATCAGCCTCAAGAGATCACGTCGAGCAACGATGCCGACTGGCTTCTGGTCGCTAATCACCGGAACACGATTAATGTCGTGTTCGAGGATCAACTCCAGCACCTTTTCTATCGAATCGTCCTCAGTGGCAGTTATCACATTCGGGTTCATAACTTCGCTGACGGGAATTTTTCGTGCGCGCGCGTAGAGTTCCTCAGCATCGCTTCCCAACCACGAGCCGAACAACTGTGGTGCCCGAAACATCGAGAAAGGCAGACACCTTTCAGTTGCGGTGAAATCCGACTCCGTCACGATTCCAATCAGGTCGCCGCTCGCGTCAATTACAGGAATGCCACCGATTCCATTTTCCAACATCATCCGTGCGACCTCCTGAAGCGACGTCTGTTCAGTAGTTGTTATGACTGGTTGCGTCATGATGTCTTTGACTTTCATCTTGCTCTCCTATTCAAAACCGGTTGCAGTACCAAACAAAATCAATGTGGAAACGATATAGACGATGACAATTCCTATTGAATCCAAAGTAAAGTAGCGGAGTTTCCGAGTCGCCTGGTACGTCAAGCCGATGACGGCAATGGCGGTCATGATTATCGAAGCGCTTGCAGTGATCAGATGGCTGGCGGAAATCACCGCAAGCAGGGGGCCCTTCGTATAGAGCACATCATCGAGTGCCAGGATAGCAATGTTGAAAAGATTGCTCCCGAAGAGGTTTCCCAACGCGATGTCGACCGCTCCCAGGCGCAATGCAGAGATCGACACGACCAACTCGGGAAGCGACGTCGAAAGAGCGATGAAACTGCTTCCGACAAAGGTTCGTCCCAGCCCTGTGATGTCGGCTATCCTCTCTCCCAGATGAGGCAAATACGCGGCTGCGACGATGATCACGACGGCGTTTAAGGCATACATGGTGTAGGCCCGCCTCTTACTAACGTGTCTGTATTTGAGCTCCTCCACCCTCTCTCTTACGAATTCAGAAATCCGTCTCTTCTCGTAAACAAAGACCGTCCTGATAGCTAGCAAGTAAACGCCAAGAAACACGAGGCTTGAAAGACTGACCCAACCAAAGCTGGGTATGGATGAGACAGTTGTCAGACTGATGACAACGAGTCCCAAGAGTAACACCCCGAATCCTCCCGTAAGCACCTGCCCTTGACTCGCTCTCGCCGAAAGTGGGGTTGATCCGTTCATGAAGTCGAGCATTGCGATTATGAGCAGGTTGAACATGCAGCTGCCTAATACATCGCCAGCCGCAATGTTAGGCAGGTCAAATATTGCAACCGAACTGATCCCGGTGATCAACTCAGGCAACGACGTCACCGAGGCGATCAGCACTACTCCGATCCAGGTCCTCCCTAAGCCACTCTTTTCGGCAATGATGTCTCCGTAAAAACTGAGCCTCGAGCCGGAAAAGAGAATGAGCATGGCGCAAGCAATAAATTGAAGCCAGACAATCAAGTCGTTTCCTTCAGTTTCTCAATTCAATTCTGAGATGTCGCAACGAAATCGATTGTAGGTTAAATGCCAAAGTTTTGCTGATCGGGTTGAAATCTAAATTATTCAGACTCGACGACACCCAACGAAATCCTCCACACAGAGATGTCTCAGATCAGTATGAAAGACGCCTCTCCCCTCTTTTCTTTTCAATACCAACTCATGAAGGCATATGACACTCAGAAGGCTCAACCTCACCCACTGCAATTTCGACGGAGCTCCTGAGTCGGGAATGTTGAAGAAAAACTAGGGGGGCAGCGGCCGTTCTAGTAGGTAGGATCTGAACAACACTACACACTGCCGTGTGTAGGATTTTGTTGTTGGTCCGTGTAACAGCTCTTTGACACAGTCTCTGCCGTGTAACAGGTTTTTGACACAGTCTCTGCCGTGTGTAGTATTTGGTTGAGCATAGACCAAGTGAGGCTGGTCCACGTTGAAAGTGGTCCAAATGAGAAGGTTCAAGTCGAAAAAAAGGATCCTACACACGGCAGTATGTAGTGCTTGTTAGATCCAGCCTACTAGACCAACGCCCCCCCTCTTAATCTCAACGTTACCGACTCAGAAGCTCCTGCGAATTGCGACCCAAGGCGAGATACCTCAGTCTCGTTTGCTCTCCAATAATGTCTCTAACTTAAACTTATTTTCATCGGACATATCGGTGAACCGTATTCCAAACCCAATGTTGGGATACGCATAGGTGACGACGCCTTTCGTGACCACGACGTCTCCTCCAGGCAACTTAATCTTAAAGTTAAGTGCCTCACCTTCAAGCACCTGGGCCATCGTATCAACAAAGCATCCACCGCTGCTGAGATCGCTAGTGCGCGCCTCGGATCTTCCTGACGCACCCTCCCACTCCACGTGCAGTAACAGTAACGCACGCCCTTCGTTTCTGCGGTTCTCCGTCACTAACAGCCCCCCCCTCATTTAATTTATCAAAGAGTAGATCACTATGCCTCGCTTTCCAACCGAGCCGCGATTGGGTTGTGTTCTAATTTAACGTTTTCTCTGTGCACACTCTGCGTCCTCTGGCGGCTCGGTCCTTGATTCTGTCCCATGAATATATGACCACAGAGAAAGTTCAGCATTCTTTCCGAGCTTAGTTTTTTAAAACCAAGATTCGGAGGTTGCTGGACATGGTGGATTTCCAAAAACCGGCAGCGCAGGACTGGAGCGTTGAAAGGCAGAGCGAATTTATGGCCAATACTCTACTGACTCGCGGTCGTAGTGAGGACACAAACCGCCGCTCACAAGCTCTGACACAACCGCCAATAGCTTGTCGACGAAAGTCCTCTGGGGGTGATTGACAACGCCGACGGCCCCGGTGCCGAGAGGCGTCATCCTACTGCACTACATTACGACTCCGAATCATGCGCCAAATCCACAGCGCAAGGATTGCTCCCAATAGCGAAAGGAACAGTCCGCCCGGATGAAAACCGGTGTCGGTGCGCCAGATAAAACTCGCAACCAGTCCGCCGATAACGGAGCCAACGATACCGAGTATCATCGTTGCCAGCACACCCATGGGGTCTCTTCCCGGCATGATCAATCGAGCCAGGGCTCCGGCAATCAAACCGATGATTAACCACCACAAAAAGCTCAACATATTGCCTCCTTAGTTCCGCCAAACTTCAGACTAGATCGGTCTGCTGGAAGGGCGAAATGCTGTTTTTTGAGATTGGTTTCTTATTGCGATCACCTCAATCGTTCAAGACAAAGGTAATCTTCATTCTTACCTTGTATCCGGTTATTTTACCGTCTTCTACCATCACCTCCTGGTCTTTAATCCAGGCGCTCTGAACGTTCTCTAACGTTTTCGAGGCACGGCTGATACCCGTTTGAATCGCATCCTCGAAACTCTTAGTTGAAGAAGCCGTAATCTCAGATACTTTAGCGATACTCATGTATGTCCTCCTGAATTGTTCCTCAATGCTGTCGTCGTCTAATTCGAGAGCCCTTGTCTACTTAAAGAAGTTCCCTGCGATACGGCTAAGATCGTCCACCACGCTGCCGTCGCGATTCGAGTCCAGCATTGAACTAATACTGGCCATGAGGTCAGGGTTGGCCGATTGCACTTGCTGCTGCTCTCCTAGGAACTGTGAAAGCGCCCCGGGATCCAAGTGATTTTGGTGTTGTTCACGACCTACCGCACCCATAACGAGAGGTGCAACCATCTCAAGTAAACTCCCGGCTGAGCCCTGGTCCAACCCTACTCCTTGTTCTGAAAATAGATCTGTCGCGACCAAACGCTCTATGTGTCAGCAATGCCTCAACCGGGAAGAGCAAGGCTGAACCCCTGGAATTAACCGGGTAGAGCACCGATGATGGACGCGAACTGTCGATGGGGGAATCTGACAACCCCTTATACTTCATTACCGGACAAACAGCTAGCAACAACTTGACACAGCAACAACTTGACACCATGTTTCGCCGCGACAACTCGACACAAGAACTGTCAGGCCGCTTTTCTTTCCTGCGTGTCGGCAAGAGTAGTAAGCTTTGCACTCAAGTATTCAATTGGAGTCAAAATGAATCGTTGGTCCAATTAGTTCCGTCTTGCCAACTAGTTCTGTTCGCACTTGCATATGAGATCGCCAAGAAACAAAGTCAATGCAGAAATAAACTTGGTAGATTCACCACACAAATTACGGGCGCCTGAGTTCCGCAGTCAGGCTAAGGGATCTTTGCTCACAACATTGCGTCCCGTGATCATGAATAATTACAGCATTGAGTTTCAGAACATGCCTCCTTCGGTGATTCCGGCTCATCATCGTCGTTGGCACGTTCTCTCCTTGATACTCTCCCAAGAGACGGCTATTGAACGAATTAGTGCCAACCTGCATCGACAGGGACGCTTCCAGTGTGGGGATGCGGGCATTTACCCGGCGGGAATGGGTGAGCGAATTGTGTGGCACGACAAGGTTAAAGCGATCCACGTTCATCTGAACCCAGTGGCAATTCGAGCAGCTGCAAAAACACAATTCGGGACGGAGAACGTGACATTGCCTGAGACGTTTCAATCCCGCGACCCAGCGCTCAGTGAATTAGCTCATGAGTTAGACCGAGCCATAAACCTGGATATTTCTCTCCGTAAGCGGGCGGTTGAGGGATTGATGGAAGAAGTCCTCGGGCATTTAGTACGCAAATATGGCGAGTCCGAAACCAGCATCAAGTCTGAAGGAATCAGTTCAAACAAACTCGAAACCGTTATGGCTTACGTTAGCAAGAATTTGTCCGAGAAGATCAGCCTGGACGAAGTGGGGCAAATCGTGGGTTTGAGTAAGTATCACTTTGCCCGGGTTTTTCGTTCAATGACAGGACTATCACCACATCAGTATATTCTCCGTTGCCGAATCGAGCGGGCTAAATATCTCTTATCTTGTGGTGATTCCCTTCCCTCCATCTCCTATTCTTGTGGTTTTTCCGATCAGAGTCATTTCACACGAACGTTTCGGCAAATGACCGGCATGACCCCAAGGCAATTCCGGACAAAACATATTGCCCCCAACCCACTTTGAAGCTCATAGCAAGTTTCTTCTATACACAACAGTCTTAGATAGCAATCATGTAAGACTGAATTCTGGCGCCCAGAATTCAAGAACAATTTTGATTAACATCAGGGAGATAGGATCAATGTGCAAACTAGGAAGTCTCTACCTGTTACTTTGCTTTGCACTCGCAACCTCCATGGTGTTGGGCCAAGAACAAGAAAGCCGACAGAAAAAGGGCTTTGATGATCTTGAAGAACTGGTGCAGAAAGTCTTGCGTGACCTACGGAATCGCGACGCTGATGCAGCCTTGGCTATTTATGGTCGCCGAGAGGAATACGTGCACATAGATAATGGCCGCGTTGTGCCTTGGGCTCAACTAGAACCACAGGTTAGACAATACTTGGCAAACGCGAAGAAAAACGAACTTTACTGGGTCGGAACGCCGAACATTCTCAGGTTGGGACCGGACGCGGCGGTAGTTTATGGCACTCATCGGTTTGAAGGGGACGGTTCACGTGAGTCACATCGAGGAGAGTGGACCGGCGTGTTCCAGCGAATTGAAGGTCAATGGAAACTGGTTCATTCGCATAGTTCCGATGCGAAACACTAGATCGATTCAGTCAATCCTGCCTTTTGATATCGCCATAACTTCTATGCGATAACATGAAAAGGATAGTTCTTTTGGTTTTGATTAGTAATGTTTCAATTCTCCTCTCTCCCATGTCTATTGAATCGCAAAGTTTGCCCTCTCTGGCTCATGTAGAAATCAGAGGGACCGGTCCGACAAATCTCTTGCTCATACCGTGTGGCGGGTGCGATTGGCATTCCTGGGAAACGTTCATGGACCGTAACCGCGACCGCTACACTATGTATGCTGTCACATTGCCCGGATTGGGCGGCAGCAAGCCGGTTGAAATCTCAGAAATGGCGACGGGCACTCCCTTGCTGGACGAGTACGCAAGTATTGTTGCCCGTTACGCTCTGCGCGAAAGGTTAGAAGATCTTGTAATTGTGGGACACTCAGTCGGGGCTGCTGTGGCGCTCAAAGTAGTGCTCGATCATCCGATGGTTGCTCGGAAGCTATTTCTGGTTAACTGGGCAGCGATCCATCCTGAAAGCCTGAACCTTTCGCCTGAGGAGAAAATTCAGCGAGCCGAGAACTCTCGATCAGAAATCCTCAAGACATCGGATGACGAGTTTCACACTCGATGGTCAGGAATGATCCCAAAGTTTATTGCCAATCCTCGCCGAGTTCCTACCTACCAACAAATGTTTAGAACAGTGAGTCGCAGGGCTAGTGCACAAATTGCGTACGAGATGCTGGTTTATGATTTACGACCACGTCTGTCCGAGATAGAAATTCCGATGGCTGCGGTTTTCGGGATTGCTGATGGCGCCGATTCCAAAGAAAGACGTGACCAGGCTCTATCAGTTATCAAAAACGCTCCCAATCCTCGAATTGCATTTTTTGAGGATACCGGTCACTGGATCATGGAGGACCGGCCAGATGAATTTGACCGAGCGGTTCACGAGTTCGTTTCAGGACAGACGATCAAGGATTTTTCTAAGCCAACCGGATCCACGAAACCACGCTAACTAAAATGGGAACTCTCCGAAGCATTCGACGCGAGCAAAAGAGACATCGACGCAGTGCCCTCCCCTTTGGAGATGGAGGCAATGAATTGGCAGAAGGTCGAAGTCGAACCGCCTGGGATGATTGTTATCGATCGCTACCGCAAGAATCCTAATATCGTACCTATGTTTCTTGACCCGTCGGAAAGGACAGGTAAACGTGAAGGCCGAAAAGTAGTTTTTGCGCGAACGGTCGTTCATTCCAACCAGGATCAGATCACGAGAATGTCCCTTGGATACAGTGATGAGGTGACCGTCTTCTTAAATTCGAAGCCGGTGTTTACTGGAAAGAGCGCGTTCGTTTCCGCGATCCTGGATTTCTGGGGATCATGAGTGTTGATAACGATGCGATCTATCTGAACCTGAGAAAAGGTCGCAACGAAATCGTGCTAGCAGTCGCCGAGTATTTCGGCGGTTGGGGTTTCATTTGCCGACTGGATGACACTCTTGTATTCAAGATGTGAGGTATACGGCTGCGAGACGCAAGGTCTGAGCTCTTTGAGATCAACATGCCACTGTTTCGGCAAGAGCCGAGGTGTCAGCGGTACAATCTCGCTCCCTTTACTCCAACCCGCACTTTCCAGATCTTACCGCCGCCACGTCCCGTCGAGGTGGCATAGATGGCCTCGCGATCAAACTTACCCTCACCAAATACGAGGCTTGCAACCCCAGTCATACCTTCCGCAATCAGAACCATTTCGCCGGTTTTTGGATCAAACCTCTGTATCTTTCCAGCGCCATTGTCTGCCACATAAATGCGACCTAACTCGTCAGTGACAAGACCGTCCAGTCCCCCTTCACCAGTACGCGCCACGACACTTGGCCGGCCCGCTGGCAAGCTGTTGTTCAACTTGAAAGCCCAAATCCGATCATCAGCTACGATTGGTTTGAGACTGCTGAAAATCTGTGCCACATAAACGGTGCCGGCATCGAGTGAAAGGGTCAAGCCGTTTGGATAAGCTACCGCTGTCGACCAAATTGAGACAACGCCGTCCTTGACTCTGTAGATCTTGTCGGTGCCGTCATCCGAAACGAGAAACGATCGATCGGCTAACATCAAGATGGCATTGGGGTCAGCTATTCCGGAGGCAACCACTGTCTTGCGACCCTCGGGCGTGATACGCCATACGATGCCATCATCGTTTGGACCATGTTCAAAGACATTTGTGGGTCCGAAATCCGCGGCAAGAATGTCTCTTGCGCCAATCCTGGCCTGACCCAAGTGACGGTGGACGTCAGCAATCTTACGAACTGCACCGTTGGGCTCAGCTATCCAAATCCCATTATTAGCGCCAATGAACAGCCGGCCCTCGCCATTAAATGTGATTCCCTCCGCGCCCTTAAAACGGTCAATAAATACTTCAGGCTGCACCGGGAACTCTATGGACGAAGCGCTGTGATTACGAAGAGGAGCCGAAGTGTTAGCGGGACCTGAAGATTGATTTGAGATGCAGATACAGGTAAGTATTAGGGACAGCACTCGCATTCTCATGTGTTCTCCTTACTGAGATCCGAGATTTCAGATCTATCAGATCTATAGGTGCCTCATTATCAGACTTGGGATTTGAGATCTGAGAATCTAATACTTAGTTTCGGAGCGTCTTGAACGTTTTTGCTCCCCTGTGTTGGCTTTGCACAAAAAGTACGAAATAGGCTTTTTCTCTGTGCGACCTCTGCGTCCTCTGTGTCTTTCTGGTGAAGGAACTCGCCGAAAACACAACCACAGAGTCACGAAGAACACAGAGGTCGCACAGAGAAGACATTTGAGCAGACACTTTTTGTGCAAAGCTCCCCTGTGTTTGCAACTTCCAAGTGTTCCACCGCGGAACACCCAAAAAATAGCAAGAACGTGCAAGCCTGAAACGTTGAGTCGATCTAATCTGAGGGGTAAATCTTATGACTAATGTCATCGCGATGTTTTGCTTTGCGCTGGCTCTGACTTCGCTCGCTGTTAGCAACGACCAATGAGGTCATCACAAAAACCCATTCGGAGCAACCGGCGATCGGTTCCGATTCAGCAAAAGTTGAGGAGGGAGTGAATGGGCGTTGAGGCTGCCAAATGCGCGTCTCTTGACGGTAAAGGATGCAGCGCACCAGTCCTTTGCGGAATACCCCGACGTCATCATTACCGCGGTAAGGTTGTTCTTTAAGGGCCGATGGCCCCCTGGGGTTGAAAAGGTGACTGCGCTTTAATTCCACCCTCTTTCTTACAATGGGATATGCCCTCACGATAAAAGATATGAACGCCAAAGAAACCCAAAGCTTAATTCAGCGATAGCCTTTCGTCTTGCACTTTCCTGCTCTTTTCTCGTCAGTTCGTCTTCTCTCCCGAGGTTGACGGCTGTGGTCGTCCTTACCGAACAAGGTCGGCATCATTTGACGCCTAGTTGCGCCAACAGCCACAATCTCACAAGGGCCGACGGAGACTCTGCATTCATTGAGATGTACGGCTGACCAGAAAAGCGAATTTCAACTCAAATGCCGATTACAATTGAACTCAAGCGCCACTTGCGATGGGCCGACGCAGATGCCGCGGGTCGCTTACACTTCCCCCGCATATTCGAGATTGTTGAAGAAGCCGAGAGCGAACTCGTTCGCCAGATCGCCTGGCCCATGAATCGCAGTATGGGCTACGATTTTCCGCGTGCGCATGTCGAATGTCGCTTTTTGCGCGTGTTGATGCTTGATGCCCCTTTTCGACTTAGACTAACGGTGGGCAAACTGGGACGCACCTCAATCCGCTATGAATATCAGGTCTTTGATGCAGATCAAGAACTGGCTATTGACGGCACAATGACAATCGTGGTTTTGCAGAATGGGAAGCCGACTGAGATTCCCGACAGCCTCCGTTCCGCTCTCTCCCAGGAAATATCCTTAAGCGGCTAGCCTTCTGTTCATGAGTGTTCCCTCTGAAAGGAGTGAAATACCCTTCGGATGTTCACTCCCAGGCCAGTTGTGCCGCGTGTTTTCCAAGGAAGGCAAGTGGACGAATAGCCGGCAGCATTTTGCAGGATCAACGCAATCGGTCCGGTTCCTAAATCGTTCAGATCATCTGATCGAATTGCCCAGCAGCGATAGTGATGTTAATTTAAATTAGGCGAGCGAAACCGAAAGTCACTCGGATTTCGTAATAAATCCCATCGGCAGAGGCCAATCCCCAGAATCTCAAGCCGGCAGTCAGAACTTGGTCGCGGTACTCGACCGCTAGCTAAAGCTATGGCACTTGATCGTGAAAATTCTTCGGGCACGGAAGTTGGTAATTACTTTGTCTCTAATTATCCACCGTTTTCACAGTGGAAACCCGAGGCCGTTGGTGAAGCATTCGCAGTACTGGACGCCGCGCCACGCGTGAAAGATCCACTCGGTCTCTACATTCACATCCCATTTTGTCGAAAGCGATGCAAATTCTGTTATTTCAAGGTTTATACGGATAAGAACGCTTCCGAAATCGAGGTTTATTTGGACGCGCTGATCAAGGAGAACGAGATCTACAGCCGCCATCCGGCATTCCAAGGGAGGCAACTTAGATTTGCGTATTTCGGCGGCGGAACGCCATCGTACATCAGTGAAAAGCAGTTGCATTACCTGGTGGAGGGACTGAACCGTCATGTCAGCTGGGCCAATGCTGAAGAAGTGACGTTTGAATGTGAGCCCGGCACGCTGCACAAGGCTAAGCTCCAGGCACTTAAGGAAATCGGGGTTACACGTCTGAGCTTAGGCATCGAGCACTTCGATGACGAAATTTTGGAATTGAACGGCCGCGCACATCTCTCACCCGAGATCTATCGCGCCTATGGCTGGGCCCGCGAGGTAGACTTCCCTCAGATCAACATCGATCTAATTTCGGGGATGGTAGGCGAGTCTGAAGAGAAGTGGCGCGAAACAATTCGCCGCGCAATCGAACTGGAAGCTGATTCCGTAACTATCTACCAGATGGAGCTTCCTTATAACACGGTGATCTCGCAGCAGATGCTTAAGGAAGGAGCACCTTCCCCAGTTGCCGACTGGGCGACGAAAAGGCATTGGCTGAACTATGCATTTGATCAGTTTCTGCAGCACGGATATCGCATCGCAAGTACTTACACGCTGGTCAACAGCAAGAAAGATTGCAGGTTTATTTATACCGATGCGCTTTGGCACGGCGGTGACATGATTGGCCTCGGCGTCTCGTCATTCTCCCACTTCGACGGAGTGAATTTTCAGAACGCACACAACTTTGAGGAGTATGTTCGCATCCTTAGCTCAGACAAGCTGCCGCTCCTGCGTGCCGTTTCACTTTCGCCCAGGCAGCGGCTGATTCGCGAGATGATTCTGCAACTTAAGACAGGATCAATTAACACTGAATACTTTCAGAGGAAGTTCGCAACAGACGTCTGGCAGCAGTTTCGCACGGTGTATGAACAATTAAGCGAAAGAGGGCTGCTCCGGCGAGACAACGGAACTATCACGCTTACTCGCCATGGATTGTTAGAGGTTGAGAGCTTTCTACCTTGGTTTTTTGAGCCCGAACTGCGAACTGTTCGTTACGCTTAATCAGAATGGATAACTACGAGACCTATGACGTGATTGTGATTGGCGGTGGGCCAGCAGGTAGCACCGTTGCCAGCATCCTGGCCCGCGAAGGCCGGCAAGTGGGCTTGTTTGAGAAAGAGGAGTTCCCCCGTCACCACATCGGCGAGTCGCTGATGACAGATACATACTGGACTTTCAAACGTATGGGGCTGTTGGAGAAGCTTAAGGCGAGCCCCTTCGTCCGAAAATACAGTGTTCTGTTCGCCAATTCCGCCGGAAAGGAGTCCCGCCCTTTCTACTTCTTTGAGGCTATCCACCATGAGAGCGCCGTTACGTGGCAGGTTACGCGCTCAGTGTTCGATAAAATGCTGATCGAACACGCCGCCGAACAGGGGGCCACCGTATATCAGGGCAGCGCGGTCAAAGAGGTGCTTTTTGCAGGAGATCGAGCAGTTGGCGTAGACGTAGAAATGAAGGATGGCTCCCGCCAACGCATTCAGGCAAAGGTGATTGTGGATGCCACTGGTCAGAGCGCGATGCTGTCCAACAAGTTCCGCTGGCGCGTTCGTGACCCAAAACTCAAAAAGGCGGTACTTTACTCTTACTTCAAGGGAGCTAACCGCGAACCGGACCTAAACGGCGGAGCGACGCTGGTATTGCGGACACCCCCCGGCAGTGGTGGCTGGTTCTGGTACATCCCGCTCGAAGACGACATTACCAGCGTAGGTATCGTTGCGGACCCAACTTATCTCTTAAAAGATCGCGGCCAGAACCTCGCTAAAATCTTTCACGACGAGATTGCTAAATGTGACGCAGTTCAGCGTCGAGTAGCGTCCGGCGAGAGGGTCGACAAGATCTATTCCATTCTTGATTACTCGTATCGCTCAAAGCGCAATTCCGGTCATGGTTTCATTTTGATCGGCGATGCCTACGGCTTTCTCGATCCCATCTATTCCTCAGGAGTATTACTCGCTATGAAGATGGCTGAGCTGGCGGCTGACGCGATCCATGATGCTTTTCAAAGTGACGACTTTTCCGCGGAACGGCTGGGTCAATTCCAGGCAAAACTCGACCAGGGAATCGAGTCGATGCGCAAACTTGTTTACGCTTTTTACGATGACGATTTTAGCTTCTCGCAATTTCTCCGCAAGTATCCCGAACAGCGTGTCAATATCATCAATCTCTTAATCGGAGATGTCTTCCGGGACGGTGTGGATGATGTTTATGGTCCGTTGTCAGAGTTTGCCGAAATCCCTCCGCCGCTTTACGAGCAGATTGACGGTTCTTTGAAAGCGCCAGAGCAGGAAGAAGGCCTCACTGCAAAATACATATACTTCGAAGATCGCGATTAGAGTAGCGTGACCTCTTTACGATCAGGGCATCACCATAAGTGTGGTCTATAGCAACTAATAACCTTTGAAATTGAGGGGATAATTCAATCTCCTCGAAAACCGGAAGCACGTTTATGAAACCTAAACAGACCCTGCACGCGTGCGTCCTCGCTATTGTCACCGTTTTAGTTGGCAGCGGGATCATACTAGGTCAACACCGCGGGTCTTCCCGCGGGTCTTCATCACTAACATTGAAAGCCTGCACACTGCCAGGCGAGGAACTTCCGGCACAGTGCGGCAGCTATGAGGTCTTCGAGAACAGGACTACAAAAACGGGACGACGGATTGGCCTGAACGTTGTCGTTATTCCTGCCACCGGATCGCAGAAAGAGCCTGACCCCATGGCCTATTTTGCCGGTGGCCCTGGTTCGGCAGCCACTGAAGAGGCGGCGTGGCTAGCAAAAGACTTTGCTTCAATCCTTCAAAAACGAGACCTTTTGCTTGTCGATCAGCGCGGAACCGGCAAGTCCCATCCCCTTAACTGTGAGCTGTTCAATCCCGGCGACCTCCAGAGTTACTTGGGTTATTTCTTTCCACTTGAAGCGGTGAAGAAGTGTCGGCAACAACTGGAGGCAAAAGCAGACCTGGCGCTGTACACCACCGAGATTGCGATGGACGATCTCGACGAAGTAAGGGCGGCCCTCGGCTACGAGAAGTTGAATTTGTTTGGGGCCTCTTATGGTACCCGCGCTGCACTTACGTATCTCAAACGACATCCCAAACATGTCCGCACAGTAACGCTTCAGGGTGTTTCTCCTACGAACCATTACATCCCCATGGATTTTGCCGCACAGACTGAGCGAGCACTTCAGGGAGTTATCGAGGAGTGCCTCGCTGACAATGATTGTGGAGAGACTTTCCCTCGCTTGCGGGCAGAAACAAAAAGTGTGTTGGACCAGCTATTAAAAGGACCGGTAGAAGTCGTAGTGAAAAGTAGCACCCCTGGGAATGAGGGTGGAGCTCGACAGACAAGGGTCCGTCTTTCGAGAGATTTGGCAGCGGAAGCGATTCGATACATGCTTTACAACCCTCGCCCGGCTGGTCGACTCCCGCTGGTCTTACATCTCGCCGCGCAAGGCAACTATGTGCCTCTGGCAGAGGCAGCACTGAGGTTCCGTGAAAATATTGTCGCCAGCGGCAGCACTGGAATGTATTTGTCTGTAACATGTGCCGAAGATCTGCCGTGGGTTAAGGCTGCCGACGTGGATCGCCTTTCAGCAAATACCTTTCTCGGCGATTACCGTTTTCGTGATCAACGTGAGGCTTGCGCCCTTTGGCCCCAGGGCTCGATTTCAGCTGACTATGCCAAGCCAGTTCGTTCAGCACTCCCGATTTTGATTCTTAGCGGAAAATGGGATCCTGTGACCCCGCCAGAAAATGGCGACGGCGTTGCCCGCCATCTTACGAATAGCCTTCATGTAGTTGTTCCTCACGGAGCGCACGGCTTTGGTGGGTTGGTGGGCACGGATTGCCTACAGAGGCTGGTGGCCGATTTCGTCAAGAGAGGAACCAAGAAGGGTTTGGATACGGGTTGCGTCAGTGGAATCAAAAGACAAGGCTGGACTCTAACTCAGGCTCAGTAATTGAAAAAATAAGGGGGATGGTGCGCCTTTTGTAGGACTCTCATCTGGACCACATTCAATCAAATCCTAACACAGCAGTGTGTGGTGCTTTTTAGATCCCACCTCCAAAAGAGGATCCTACACACGGCAGTGTGTAGTGCTTTTTAGATCCAACCTACAAAGACGCGCCCGCCGCTCTTGTTTTTCAACAATACCAACTAAGAGGAGTGTCAATAGGACGCCAGCTTCGGTAGTGTCCTCAGTGAGATCTCTGTCTCTCTGTGAACTCTGTGGTCATGTATTCGTTGAACAAATCAACTACCAAGCTTCCATAAGGGTTATGATGTGCTTCAATTTTCAAACCTTTGGAGCATTTAATGATAGTCGAGCCCGAATACGATAACGTAGAGGTGTGATGTTAGGAACATTGCCTTCCGGACAATTTGGACCTTCGTGGGATGAAATTCTCTCGGCTCGCGAAATTCTTCGGCGCTACTTCGGACCAACCCGATTGATTCGTGCTGACTCACTGTGCCGGCTCACTGGGCGGAACGTCCATCTTAAATTGGAGGGGGAACTTCCAACCGGCTCTTTTAAAGTGCGTGGAGCGATCTATGCCCTGGCAGTAAACATGGAGCGTCGTGCGATCCGGGAGGTGGTGGCGTCAAGCACCGGCAACCATGGTGCAGCTGTAGCGTATGCGAGCCATAGTTTAGGCGTGCCATCAAAGATATTCCTTCCAATGAACGCAAACGAGGTCAAGAAAGTCCGCATTGCGGAAGTCGGAGCATCCATAGTTGAGGTTGGACGCGATCTCACTGAGGCCTCGATCAAGGCACGAGAATACTCATCAGGCGAGGGGATATATTTTCTTAATGACGCCACAGATCCCGATCTGCCTGCCGGGCCGGCAATCATAGCTTGCGAGATTTTCGATCAGCTACCCGATGCAGACACTCTCATTGTGCCCGTGGGCGACACGGCCCTGATTAGGGGAGTCATGGCCGCTGTAAATCGCCTGGGATCTGAAGCCAAGGTCATCGGAGTGCAGGCCCAAAGCGCACCATCCTACTACCTGTCCTGGCTCGACCGGCGCGTTGTTGAAACCGAGTCTTGCGACACTATTGCGGACGGTCTCGCCACGCGTTCCCCTGTCGAGACGAATGTGTCCGCGTTGATTGCCGGAAGCAAAGAAATGCTATTAGTGAGCGAAGATGAAATGCTTACGGCAATTAGACACCTCCTGATCCATGAACATGTCGTTGCGGAACCGGCGGGGGCCGCAAGCACCGCCGCTCTGCTCCAGGGCCGCGCAGATTTCGGTACTAACCCCGTCGCGATTGTTACGGGCGCTAATCCTTCGCTTCAGGTATTGCGAAGAGCATTGTCAGCTTAGCGCAGGATGAGAACTGATGGTGATCGAGGATGTTCACTGTCACAACCTCGCTCCCAGCTACGACGGAAGTTTTTAAAAGCGTGGCAAGCTGGCCATTAAGGGTCATCACTGTTTCAGTTCCAATGGCCGTGGCGGTGTCGCTGTTGCTTTGGAGACGGCGCCGACTTTGGAAGCACGGTAACCAATCGGAGCGTCAGGCCTAGTCTTCCTTTTCGCCGTTGCTGCCCGACTGCATATGCTTGTCAAAACCGATGTAGATGCGAGCATTCGCTACCCGTGCCAATTCCCGTAGGGTATCCAGTTCCCGCAAACGCAACAATGCGGGATGTGAAGTGTAAGCTTCAGCCGCCTGAGCACGCTCGCGCAGAGCGAGTATATCGGCCTCCGTTTGAATGCGCTGGCTCTCTGCTTCGCTTTCGGCCTGTAGTTTCTGAGCCGCCGCCTTCACGTCCGCTTCGAGTCGCTGCGTTTCACCGCGCGACTGTTGTCATGGCATTGATACAAAACATCTGAAGCGATAGTTTGTCATTTCACCGCTTGATTCTGTTGGGTCGAACTGGCCTCGAATCCCTTCCGGGCGAGGCGCCGGCCAGGAGTTCGAGCGAGCGCCTTAGCGAATTCCGCGCGTGCTTCATCTTTTCGGTTGCGTCGGAGCAGGAATTCTCCCAAAAGTTCGTGGGTTGGTTTGTCGATTATCGGTGGGCCAAAGGCAATCGGGAGCTTCTCTTCCAAACCGATCGCTTGCCGCAAGAGTCTCTCCGCGCCTGCGACGTCACCCTCTAGCTCAGCCAGCAAACCCCGGGCTTCGAGGAGCAGAATCTCAGGCCGGACCAGGTAGCTTGGATCGGAATCACCCCGCTTGGTTTCAATCTCGATGACTTCGCGGCCAATGACCTCGAGTTCTGCCAGGGTTAGGCGGGCCGGGGCACCGTGTCGCTGCATGATCTCGCTCATGACTTGCGCGAACATGAAGTCCAGCCGAGCTCCCACGCCGGCGGTCCTAGGCAGCGTCACACGCGCCATCTCTCCGGTCCAGTCGCCGGTATCGATCAGATAGCGGAGTCTCATGTTTGCGAATGAGCCGCTCAAGCTCTCATCTGGATCCATTGAGTGGCCGGGATGTTCCATATTGGCCTGCGAATCGAATGCGGCGCGGCACAACCCGAGCGCACCCCTGGCCTTGTCCTTCTGACCAAGCTGAAGATACCCGTATCCCAACCAGCTCGGGTAGTGGCCGCATACCAGAGCGTTCTTTCCTTTCGCTTTGAGTTCGCGATCCACTGCGGCAATCGCCGCGATGTTGGCGTCAACGGTTTCGGGCCACATCCCCAGCGCCAGGAAGATGTGCGAAGTCATGTGCTGGGCATGTCCCGCGTCAGGTGCGATCTTCGCATAGAGCCGCGCGGCACGCAGGCCGAGCGGGGCGTGCGTGGGATCGTCGTAGCTATGGATCAGGTAGTGAAGGAGCCCCGGATGTTCGCGATGATTAATCCAGGCCTGTTCGAGCACACCAGCCGCGCGCATGTAGGTGGGGATGTCGCGTCCGCGATGCGCGGTACCGAGGATCGCGAGCCCGTAGAAAGCGGTGGCATCGACGTCATCGGGGTAGTGCGCATGCAGCTTGGCCAACGCGTCTTCGTAACGAAAATCTCGCGCCTCCTTACTTCCCTCTCCGTAGAGGACTTCGACAGTATCGAAGTATTCCTTCTCACGATCGGTTTTCGCGCGGGCACGCCGCTCTGCCGGAGTCGGCGCCAGTTTGTTCAGCGCAGCTCGAGCGCCCTTCAGATCCTGCTGCATCCAGATCGGATGGTTGAAGGTCATCGCTTCGCCCCAGTAAGCCATCGCAAAGCTGGAGTCGGCGGCCTGGGCACGGCGGAAGGCATCAGCGGCCGCGCGATACTCGAAGTCGTGAAGCAAAGCCAGGCCGTCGTGGAAGTCAGTCTGTGCTGCGGGCGAGCCCGAGTTGGCAAAGTCGACATGGCCGTATCTGCCTTTTGCGGGCGAGCCGGCGAAGAGCAGACTGAAAACAAGCGCGATTAAGAACATAAAGAACCCTCCTCGTGAAATGAGGCGCTGCCGACCTACCGGGGAGCGAAAGTGTGTTCGTGTCGTCTGCTTCGGAGTTGTTCGATTCGTTCATGACGACCAATGGAATCGATCAGTCATTAGAAACAACCGATAGACGCATCGAACCCACGTTATTTGGTATTCGTCGCTGACATGCGTTCGCCGATCGCGTGGATGGTATTTTCTCCACGCAGGATTAGCATTCCTTGAGACATAGCTGGCGTGGCCATCAGCGGTTGGTCCATCGTATTTTTCGCCAGCAACTCATATTGCCGGCCAGCCTTGACTACGAAGATATCGCCGTCCTCGCTAGCCAGATACAATCTGCCATCGGCGGCAACCGGTGATGCACTAAACGAACTGGGCAGCCTTTCTTGATAGATGCGCTCGCCGGTTTTTGCCTCATACGCACTAAGCACTCCGTTGTCCGCAAGAACATAAAACAATTCCCCGTAAATAATTGGTGTTGGCGTGTAAGGACTACCATTACCGGCGCTCCAGGCGATGAATTCATTCTTTTCCTCGCCCGACTTGAGCGAGATGTCGCCAATAGCACCAGGCCGAAAGGCATACATCGCACGTCCAGGGGGGTAGCCGCCAGTAATGTAGATCAGGTCGTGGGCCACCTGTGGCGCCTGCATCTTGACCTGCGTGTCTTTATCTGAGAAGCGCCAGAGCTCCTTGCCCGTCAGAGGATCGTAGCCGCGTATATACCGTCCCCCATTGGCTATTAGTTCCGTGCGATTCTTGCCTTTATAAATTGTAGGCGTGGTCCAGGACGTAATCTCAGCGCGTTCGACGCGCCACACCTGTTTACCGTCTTTGAGGTTGAAGGCCGCGATGAACGACTGTGTGTGGCCGTCCGCTTGTACGATTACGAGATCACGATAAATGATAGGACTGCTGGCGTGACCCCAGGAAGAAGAGCGATCGTCCCAAAGCCCCGGGTTCAGAACACCGAGGTCCTTCTTCCAGAGCAACCTGCCATCTATGTCGTAGCAAGCCAGACCTTCAGAACCGAAAAGCGCGACCAAATAACGGCCGTTGGTTACTGGGGTGGAGTTAGCCTGGGTCGCTTTAACGTGTCGCTTCGCTCTCGGCACGCCTTCGTAAGCCTTTCTCTCCCAAATCATGCGACCGGTCTGTTTGTCGATGGCGTAAATCATCCAGGTGTGTTTGACATCGTCGTTCGCCAACCCGATACCTCGAGCCTTCGCGTTGAAACCTACTTTCGAATCACTGCTGATCGCGGTGATCACAAAGATGCGTTCGCCCCAAATGATCGGACTCGAGTGGGAGTGTCCCGGAATGGCCGTTTGCCACAGGACGTTTTGTTCTTTTTCGACATCCCAGGTAGTCGGCGGTTTCGTGCCTTCGCCCACTCCTGAAGCATCCGGCCCGCGAAACGAAGGCCAGTTCTGGGCATTAACTGTAAGCGGAACTAACAGACAGAGAACTGAAGTAATTATGGTTTTCATAACGTTGAGTCTCGCGCCCTGGCAGATCTTCTCCTTAACAGCGTTCCCACGAAATCTAGTAATGTCCTAAATTGATTTCTCTGCGTGCTCTCGGTGACCTCGGTGTCCTCGGTGTCCTCGGTGACTCTGTGGTGATGCTATTCGCATGATAATCACCACAAAGGCACAGAGCACACAGAGTAGGCACAGAGACAAACTCAAAAAAGGACACTACCCGAAATCTTCATGAGTTGTTTGCAAGCGATCTTATTTACGATACTTCGTGATCTTGAGCAAGCATTATTTGCGGGTCTCGCGTCGTGGAAGGACGCGTCTTCCCTGCGCTGCCAACTTTCATGCGGGTTACCATTGGCACGAGTTCACAGATGAAGACGTTCGTGAAGGCTCTCAGAGAAGTTATGGTCTAGACAGCGTTGTCTCGGAACTACGCTCGCTGAGTAATCGAGGGAAGAGATTACCCACTTCCCACTGTGTGCACGGGAAATTGAGAAAAATGCTTGACATGAGCAGCTATCGCGTACGACCTTTGCCATAGTAGTTCTATGGGGCCTGGGGAGGCTCGATATTCCGGAGAGTTTCATGAAATGGCTCGGGGTAGCCACGATTGGGGAGGTTGCAGGACTCCTCGCCTATGTGCTGAAGCAGATTTTCGCGGCGTGTTCACCTTGACCTAAGCTCAAGTTCGGAGTATAAAATGATGTATTTCCGAGGCTATTCGGAGTATCATTAATTTTGGTGAGGTTGGGAGGTCGCCGTGAGAATTCAATTGGATCTAGATGACGCTGGTGTCGAACTGCTGGAAAGCCTTGAAAAGGCGACCAGATCGAAGACTCATAAAGAGTTCTTTAACAACGCGATTACGCTAATGGATTGGGCTGTAAAGCAACGTCGGGGAGGGCGGATCATAGCCTCCATGGACGAGGCAAATGAAAATTACAAAGAGCTTCAGATGCCCGCCCTCGAATACGCAGCCGCTCAGGCGAATCAGACACGTGAAACTGTGGCTATGGAGTAAATCACTGAGGATGCTTTTCAGTATTTTTCCAACCGGAATCACGCGCGTAACCTAGCCCGCTCGTCCTCCTGCTCTTTAACCCAAGCCGCTCGAACGGCCCCACGACTAATGTGATAAGTTAGTGTTACGCGCTGCGGCTGCGGCTTCCTCAAAGCTTAGACCGCAGCAACTGCAGCTTCAGTCAGAATTCCCTTTTCCAGATGCCGCTCTTGTGTCGCAAAGCTCGCGGCGTGGGGATCGTGCGTAACCAGCATGATCGTCTTCTTCAATTCGCGGTTGAGAGTGGAAAGGATTTGTAAGATCTCTTCACCAGAACGAGCATCGAGATTACCCGTGGGCTCATCCGCGAGGATCAGATCAGGATCTGTAACAATCGCTCGCGCTATCGCCACTCGTTGTTCCTGTCCCCCAGATAATTGGCGCGGTTGATGGTCCATCCGGTCAGCCAGTCCCACCAATTCCAGGGCTGTTTCTACGTTCTTGCGTCGCTGAGCTTTATTTAGTTTCGTCAAGAGCAGTGGTAACTCCACATTCTCAAATGCCGTGAGAACTGGTACGAGATTGAAAGTTTGAAAGATGTACCCGATATGAGCGTTGCGCCAAGTCGCCAATTGACTCTCATTCAACCGCGCCAGCTGCGTTCCCAGGACCTCAACTTCGCCTTCAGTAGTGCGGTCAATCCCGGCAAGCAGGTTCAATAAAGTGGATTTACCGGATCCACTCGGCCCCATTAATGCGAAAAACTCTCCTTCCTGAATCTCGAGACTTACGTGGTCCAACGCGACAATCTCAAATCCGTCTCTCGTAAAACGCTTACTTACATTTCGAAGTTGAACTATTGGTGCGGCCATGGTTTCTCCACTTTCTACTCAATCTTTACGCGATCGCCATCGCGCAACCTGTCAACCCCGGCGATAGCAACCGATTCGTTACCGCTCAAGCCATCCAAGACGTAATACGCGTCCCCCACTTCATCGCCCGGTCTGATAGCTCGCTGTTCCACCTTGGTGCCTTTAACAACGAAGACGAAAGAACTGCCATCCTTTCGGATCAACGCCTGCTTGGGCACTAAGACTCTGGCGCTAGTGCTGTTCTGTTCGCTGCTCCCTGTCTTCTCTGCCAGGAAGTTGACCCGAGCATTCATTTCCGGCCGCAGTTGTTCATCGGGATTCTCAACTTTGACCTTTACTTGAACGGTAGATTTAGCTCGGTTAGCTTCGGGCGCAATCTCAGCGATGTAACCCGTGTACTTCAGCTGGGGATAGGCCTCCGGAATGATTTCCGCACTTTGGTTCATCTTCAAACGGGCAAAGTCAGTCTGGCTAATATCGAGTTCAATTTGGAGGTCAGTGAGATCTGCGAGCTCAACGACCGATGTACGCGCCCCCGACCCCCCGAAGGCCGATGGCGTTACCATTTCACCGCGTTCGACGATCCTCTCCAACACCGTTCCGGCTACTGGGGCCCTGATTTCAGTAGCGGCAAGCTGTGTTTGCGCATAATCAAGTGCCGCTTTCATCTGCTGCACTTCAGCCCCTGCTCGCCGGATCTCTTCAGGACGTGGCCCAATATCAGTCATCGTGCTTGACTGAAGGGCCGCTTCCAACAATGCAGCAGACGTGTCACGTTGGGCCAGAGCAGAATCCAATTCAGCTTTGGACGCAACTCCTGCACGATACAGTTTCTCGGTTCGCTGGTAGTCAGCCTCGGCCTTCTTTAAATTAGCTTCCGCGTGCAAGACTGCTGCCTTGTCTCTCAGTTTTTCCTGCGGACGGGAACCACTTCGCAATTGGTCCAGACGTGCCTGGGCCGCTGCGAGATTTGCACGTGCCTGATTAACCTGAGCGCGAAACTCAGTGTCCTCCAGCCTCACAAGGATCTGTCCCTCCTGTACAGTGTCTCCTTTCTCGACGCCAATCCATGCGACACGTCCCATCACTTTAGCTCCCACAGCAATCTTGTGATGTGCCACGACATAGCCGGTTGCCGACAATACGCTCTCGCCTTGCGAAGCTCCGCCACTCTCCACTCGAACTGATGCAACCGAGATAGTCTTAGCTGAAGAAAATAGGAAGACATAACCTAGAGCCACTAAAGCCAGGAGTGCGGACAATCCAAGCAACAGGAGTTTCGGCGAACGGTGCCGGCCCGTGGGCGAAGGAGCGGGAGCCCGATCGATCTTCAAGCTCCGCAGGCGTTCGTTGAGGTTGTCTTGCTCTTCGTTGGATTTAGGGTTCGTTACCATTACGCTATTGGCCAACTGATACAAATCACGCGCGCAGTGCATCCACAATTCTGAAACGGGAAGCCCGGATGGAAGGCAATAGAGATCCCACGAAACCGATTACGGCGCCAAAGATCAGAGCGGAAACCATCAGATCGGGTGTCACTTTAAAATTGAAAGCAATTTCACTGAAGGTCACCCAATTCGAGGTGCCCGTTGACACGAAATTCAGGGGCAGCGTCAGCGCAATTCCAATCGCCGCGCCAATCAATGCAACCGCAATCGATTCCAACAAGAAAGCAACGAGAATGCTCCAACGGCTAAACCCAAGTACTCGCAGAGTCCCAATCTCTTTCGTGCGACGCGCGACTGCGGCATACATGGTATTCATGCCGGCGAATCCAGCCCCCACCGCCATGATAAAAGAGATGAAAACAGCCAACCCTTTTAACGCCCCTGAAGCCGTACCCTGTTGATCTTCATAAAAAGTTCGTTCCGATAAGGCCTTTAGATGCAGTTTTGGATCGTCAGTAATGCGCTTGGCCAAAGCGGTCAGGGCGTTCTGGTCGTTGGCTCGTAACAATGCCGAAGAGAATGACTCACGCTTGGTGGTGCTCGAAAGGGAGTTTACGTCGACCCAAATTTCCGACTCGAAGGCCTTCCCCGCAGAGTCAAAAAGTCCAACTACGGTATAGTCCGTGGTCTGAATGCGAAACCTGTCTCCTACATCGAGGCCCTGAAACCGTTCGGCTATTCTCTTCGATACGACAGCTTCGGTAAGACCCGGCTGAAATTCTCGACCGGCCACCGTCTTAAAACCGGAACGCAACTTGAAGGACATTGGGCCGACGCCGCGGACGGTCACGTTGGATCCTTGACTCATTCCTTTCCGCGCCTTGTAGATCAAGGTAATGACTTCAGCCGTTGCCAGTGGTTTGTCGCCCTCGCGCTCCACTCCATCGAGGTACATCAGGTCGTTGAAGTTTTCTCGCGTCAGGCTGCTATTCAGCTCAGCTGTACTGCCTTCGCGAAGGACTATTAGATTCAGCGGCTCACCAGAGCTCGATAAGGTGAGGTCAATGCCTCGCGCCAACGCCATCACCATAAGAAAAACGGCTACAGTAAGGCCAATTGTGAACGCTGTCGCAAGCGTACTTCCCTTGCGCACAACGAGATTGCGCAAATTGTATTTTAGCGGTAAGGCCATCTATTCAGTGCTCCGCAACGCCTCGGCTATCGTGAGACCAGTCACACGATACGTCGAATAAACTACGCTGATTATCCCTACCAGAATCGACAAAACGAAAGCAATGATCAACGTCTGAAATGTCGGAACGAACGACACGAAATTTGGGATATAAAGGCTCAGGTCAACCGATCGGAAGACCATTACTGCGCCGCCAATCCCGATTACAGCGCCGATGGTTGCGAGTAGTAACGCCTCGCCCAGAAAGAGGCCGGCAATCGTGTGTCGCTTGAAACCGATTGCTTTCAGAGTGCCTACTTCTTTGGTGCGTTCGCGAACAGTCATCGCCATGGTATTGCCCATCACCAGTAGCAACGAGAAAGTTATCGCCGCCATGATTCCGTACAGGAATTGTTTTACACCACCCATCATGGTCTCGAAGCTCATTGCAAATTCGCGCTCGCTCTCAGTTTTTGTCGGCGCGTCCGTATTTGCAAATATCGAGTCCACCGTCTGTGCGATACGCGGCACGTCTTCCGGAGAATTAGCCAGAATGCTGAACAGGCCCGCTCTGTCCTTGGCCCATTCCGGCACTAGTTCATTCAAATAATCATGATGAAAAAAGAGTGTCTTTTCGTCACCGCCGGTGCACACGCCACGAACGATGAATTCGATGCTGTGATTGTAGATCGGGCTCCTCAGGGTAATCCGCTGCCCGGGAGTAAAGCCATAAAGCGTCACGAGCTTTTGTCCTACAACTGCTCCCTGCCTATCGTTCGCAAAGGCCTGCCACTCCGCATCGGACATCTTCAGCTCCGTAAATATTTCTCTCAACTTACTTGCGTCCACTGCAAAGTTAGCGAAGAAATTCTTTTCGTCCTTGTAAATTCCTCCGAACCAGGTAAATGGCATCGCTTCCTTAACGCCAGGCACAGCTCTTATTCGTTGCAAATCGGCCATTGGCAGAACGAAGCCGAGCGAAACGGCATGACGGGTCATCAATCGTGAAGGATTAGCTTCCTCGCTGCCACGTTCAAACTCGGTCAGGATTGTGGCGAGACTTATTATGAGAAAGAGCGACACGACCAAACTGGAGACCGTAAGCAACGTTCGCCTTTTGTTGCGAAGAACGTTCTTAACAATGAGCTTTGCAAATTTCATATGTGCCTTATATCAAAGCAAACGACAAAGAAAACTCTCTTTGTGATCGATACGTCGTGCATCTCAAGCGGGTTCACATACCTACTCTCTAATGACTACATTTTTTACAGACCGTGACAGCGTGAACCTGACTAGCACACGCCGGAGGCCTTCAACTCGCCAGAACCGTCTTCGTGTATTTTCGTGTGATTTCGTGGATCGTCCTGCTTTGTGGACGAAGAAAAACGATCCACGAAATCACACTAAACAGCACGAAATTCCGAAAATCTGATGAAGGAATACATTCGGCGGCCATTAGTAACGATAAATACCCGTTCGCTAATGACTCCGCAAGAAGATTTTAGGCCACGAAACGTCCTAATATCTGTGCCTACGTTAAAAGAGATCTGCCCCAACAGCAACTTCTCCATTGCCGCGGAAGCCAATTACACAAGACTCTCACTTAGACCAGTTTGTCCACGGCTTCAATTAAGAGTCGTACGCCGCTTTCGAAAATCGACACAGTGTGTACAAGATTTTTCTACATCCTCAGGGCTTGCGGCAACCGCGAGGAAAAAACCGATCCACGAAATCACCCTAAGCAGCAGAAATCCCTTGAATGGCGACTAGATTCGGCAGCCCATTAACAAAATCAAATACTAGAACCGACTTCGTGCGAATTTCGCGATTTCGTGGATCGTCCCTGCTTTGTCGCATCGCTGCTAGGACCTCCGGGGAGTTTTTAGGTGTTTCGTCGTCTCTTCCGTGACGCTAAAGTTCGAGGGAATAAAATCTGCTGCATTAGCCGAGGGTAATGTGAGTGGTTCCGGTGTTACCTGTTCGAGTTTGTTTTCACTCTCCCGATTTCGCTTCGCCGCCTCAACAAGCTTCCTACTGACGAGCACCCCATTTATTATGAGCCCTATTCCAACCAACAGTGGTAGGAGTCCAACCACCCAGACTCGAGCAAGAATTTCGGCTTCGGCCGGCGTTACCTCTCCACTCCTGATCAGCCCTCCCATTAGAACGAACAGCAGAATTGAAGTAGCGATACCGACACAGGCCGTAATTACACCGGCCTTGATCTCCGTGTACCGCTTCATTTCCGGTGTAATTCCTTGTCGACGTTCTCTCTCTAACTTTCGAAGTTTCTTCGTTTGTGCTGACATGAACATCTCTGCCAGCCACGTGTCGTCCCAAGCGAGTTTTTCTGTCTCACGGCTGTCAACAACCTGGCGAACCGCGTTGAGATTTGCCCCACACGCCTTGCAGAAGTTCATCTCATCGCCCTGCGTGGAACCACACTTTGGACAAAACATCAGAAATGCTCCTTGACGTAGCCAGACTGTACGAACGAAATACGACAATTATAGGCCAAGTGTTCTCGGAAGGCTTTACTCATCCGCCGCAAAGCGTAGCTGGCTTAGTCAAGAACCAGAGCTCAGGAAGTCATCAGTACCACCGCGCGGTACCAGCGGGTGGGTCTCCTGCTGTACGGGATCTCATCAAAGCAGCAGACCCACCCGCTACCGAGGTTGTGTGAAAACGCATGGAGCCACTCTACCGAATCCTCCGCACGGCAGTGTGGAATTCTTTCAGATCTAACCTACTTCAGACGAAGTCTTCTCCCCCTCTTGTTTCAGCGTTGAAGCACTGTCGAAATTCCTTAGGTTGATCCCAGCGAAATGTCAGCGGTCGGAATATCGCTCGTGTCCTGAGTGCGTAACGTTGAAAAGAAAAGAGGGGAGTGGACGTCTTTGTAGGTAGGATCTGAACGAACTCCACACTGCCGTGTGGAGGATTTGGTTGAGTGGCTCTATGGTTTTCA
>Ga0209751_10001060_pt1 | contig 28781 bp, 24 predicted proteins | sample RifCSP13_1_FD_184019 | JGI IMG/M metagenome (GOLD analysis project Ga0209751, IMG submission 184019) | Soil microbial communities from Rifle, Colorado - Rifle CSP2_sed 13_1 (SPAdes) (version 2) | ecosystem: Environmental > Terrestrial > Deep subsurface > Rock core/Sediment | place: Rifle...
GTCGTGTCGCGATAATCGGCGCGCCGTTGAGCAGCCCCATGATGCTGTGAATCTTCGTGGTATCGAGGGCCTCGTCAAGGGTGAGATCCGGGAGAATTGTCGGCAAGCGTTTCGCCAACATAGTTTTACCCGAACCAGGCGGGCCGACTAGGATCACGTTGTGACTTCCGGCAGCCGCAACCTCCAGGGCCCGTTTGACGTGTTGCTGGCCTTTGACATCGGTGAAGTCAGTACCATAGTGCGAGTGATGACTGAACAGTTCTTTGATGTTGACCTGGACCCGCTCGATGGGACGGTTCCCGTTTAAGAACTCGACGACCTGAGGAAGGTCTTTGACCCCGAGGACCTCGACCTCGTTTACCACGGCGGCTTCCGGCGAGTTTTGCTCGGGAAGAATCACTCCTTTCACATTTTCCCGTTTTGCCGCCATCGCGATCGGCAGCGCACCGCGCACGGGCTTTATGGTACCATCGAGCGAAAGCTCACCGATTAGTAGGTAGTCGTTGAGAAGTCTAGATTCGATCAATCCTTCGGCAACTAGAATTCCCACAGCCATTGGCAGATCGTAGGCGGAGCCCTCCTTTTTAATATCTGCAGGCGCGAGGTTGATGGTAATACGCTTGGTTGGAAATGTGTAGCCACAATTTCTTACGGCGGCGCGAATCCGATCTTTGCTTTCTTTAACGGCTCCTTCGGGTAAACCGACCGTGGCGAGCTGGGGAAGCCCGGAGGCGAGATCAATCTCTACCTCGACGCGCAAAGCATCGATGCCATATAGAGCTGCGCTGTTGACCTTTGCTAACATGGCCGGGTGACAATGCCCGTACGCTAACAAAGGGCGCAGATAATGACAACTACAAGTGCTATTGGGCAACCCTACGACTTCCGGATCGGTTCGAGCTGAATTTGGAGAAGTCTCACAACGTTGGGAACGCCTAATCTTGAAGATGCATCCCGAGTGATTAACGATTCGGCCTTCCGCAGGCGATACTTGCAATTCGAAGAATTGGCCATTTTAGGTCTAACTTGCTCTCTTCTTGGCTAAAACAGGCTACGGTTGTAGTTCGCCAACTCGGATCTTTTATGGTAACTCTGATTTCTCGCCATAGAATTTTAGAATATTCGCTTACATTCCGTTGTAATGCCGTCAAACATGACGTAGTTTTTTGATCTGAAATATTTGGCCGATCGGCCTATTATGGCCTAGTCGACAAACAATGGCCCATCGTAGCTCTTATGCCCTTTTATCGAAACTTTTGGACACCAATGTGTCATTCCTGACCGCTTTTTGTTACTCCACCAAATGCCATTAATTATCCGGGGAAAAATTCTTTTTATTTTTTGAGTAGATAGCCTTAGGAATCCATGGCTGAGCATTGGCACCGCTCTTGCGGAAAAGATCGTGGAGATTTCGATCTCCCAAAATGGACAATTCTGACAAGAAAGAATGGTTTGTCGTATCCAGCAAGCACCATAGGGAAGAGTTCGCTCAATTTCATTTACGATTGAAGGGATTAGAGACTTTTTTCCCACGTTTGATGCTTCCCAGGTTTTCATATAAGACCAAGCGAATTGTCCCTCTATTTCCTAATTATCTCTTTGTTCATATGAACCTTACCACAGATTATGACCAAGTACGCTGGGCCCCCGGGGTGAAATCTTTCGTCCATTTCGGGGGTAGCCCGATACCTCTGCAGGATGAAATTGCCGAAAACTTACTGAGACAAGCAGACGGCGAGGGTATTATCCCGGCTCATTCTGACTTGAAGATCGGCCAAGAAGTTCAGATTCGAGGCGGGCCGTTTGATGGCGTCATTGGGGTAATCCAGAGGACACCCGATGCCAAAGGGCGTGTCCGCCTGCTTATGAAGTTATTGAGTCGGCGCATTGCTGTAGAGGTCCCAGTTCATCTAATTTCTGCAGGGTGGGTAACCAATAGGGCCCATCCGGTTGGTGCGAACAGATCAGTAAATAGGCCAGAACCGCCTGTACTTACATAACGGGCTATTCTTGCTGCGAAAAATGGTGTTTTTAGGTAGGGCGAGTAGCCCTAGATGGCGGAGCTATAGCCTAAGCATGGAAACGCCTTCCCTCCTATTTAATCAGTTTAGTCGAATGGATTTTTTTATTGATTACTGTTCGAGAATCGCGTATAGTCACATACTTGATGAAGCATCGATCGTCACGCAACCTCGAAATTGGGGAAAGGTCTTCTCGTAGAAGTTCGTTAGCAGGACTACCAATCGCAAGACCCTGGATTTTAATTACCGCCCTGGCGTTTTTGCCTGTTTGTAATTTAGCTATTGTCCGTGATGCCAAAGCTGGCTTTGCCAGTCGTTTTAGCCTCTCGCTCGGCGAGGAATACTCGGACAACATTTTTTTTGAACAAAACAAACAACACGACTTTGTAACTACTATCAAACCCACCTTTTCGATCCTTTATGCGCCGCCCGGTCAAACGACACCGATTTTTAGTGCTGACCTCACTCCGGAGGGTCAGATCTTCGCGCGCCACTCGGAAGATTCGAATTTTGGTAAAAATGTAACCTTTAATACGGCGTACACTCACTATTACTCGCCGCTGCTCACTTTCTATCTAAGGGATACCTTGCAGTATCTCGGGCCCACGCGCAGTGGGTCGTCCGGATTTGAAAAAAGCTCAATTCAACCGCGCCCGGGGGGTGGGACAGGCGGCCCGCCTGTTTTGCATGGTTTCGGTGATGTTGTTTCCAATGAGAACGAAGTTCGCAACCAAATTTCTGCGCGAGGTGCTTACACCTATAGCCCGAACATTAGCTTCGGTGGGGACTACGCTTTCGCCCACACCAGCTATCTTGACCAGGGTGGCAGCGACGTCTGGCATCGTGTCGGGGCGCGGGGAGTTTATAGATGGCGGGATGAGCACAACTTACACTTTGGCTACGGCGTAGATATCATAAAGACACGTAACGGTGATAATAATATTGTGCACAATATCGATATCGGAGATGATTATTTCAGTACATTCAAGATTAATCTCGATCCGACCTTAACGGTTCTAGCCTCGACTGGCATTGGGATTGGCACGGGCTCGGGTGGGGCGAGGATGGCCAACCGGTTTAATATCGGCGTGACGAAATTATGGCAAACAGCCACGTTAACTGTCGGCGTCAACAAAGGGATAACACCTAGTTTAGGAGTTGCAGGGATTTCCGACACTACGAGTTTTGTCACTAACTTTAACATCCGTTTTACTGAGCTTATTTCCGCTTATGTCAACTCTGATTTTTCACTCTACGATACAGAGACTGGAAACTTTAAAACGTTCACTGCGGGGACCGGAATTCGCTATCGAATTCTAAGTTGGCTTTCATCGGAGCTACGCTATGCGCATCGTTGGCAAGACGACGCAGGTTCGGCCGCAACGTCAAGTACTTTTGTGCAACGCGGCAGGGTCAATAGCAATAGCATCGCCTTAACCTTCACAGCCGATTTCGACGTCTGGCCGAATACCGGGTTTGCCCGCGGGCCCGTTTTGCCTTAATCGCCGATCTCCTTTCTCGTAGGTTCTCGCCCCCAAAATAGTCCGCTAAAATTATGGGTCTTCAGGCGTCTGTGCGGCCAACCACGGATCAGCCCCAGGCTGATCAGCCACAATTTTCAAGGCTGAGGCGCTGAGAACGCGGAGAAGAGCGAGTAGAAAGAAACCTCTGCGAACTCGGTGTCTCTGTGGTGAACAAACAAGGAATCGGATATCTCACCGCAGAGGGCGCGGAGTAAAAAGAATTATCAATTTAACCCGCTGTCAATTCTTTTCAAAGTTTTGGCAGCAAACGAGGAGTATTGTTATGAAAAAGATCAAATATTTTTCATTTATCTTAATTTCGGCCTTGCTGGCTTCTTGTGCAACCAAGGAGTTGCGCGTGGCTGAATACCGCGTATCGGCCGACACACCGGACCCGACAAAGGCGCCGGATGAATATTATGTTTTGGGACCGGGGGATAGTCTAAATATTCAGCTCTGGAGAGAACCGACGCTTTCGGGCGCCGTGAAGGTCCGCCCCGACGGGTTTATCACTCTGCCTTTGGTTAACGAAGTTCAGGTAACCGGCTTAACCACCGCAGAGTTGAGAAAGCAATTGGAGAGCAAGTTTAAGGAATTTGTCAGAGACCCCATTGCTATCGTCCGGGTCGAAGGCATTGCCTCCAGCGAGGTTTTTCTGGTCGGCCAGGTTACCAAACCGGGAGCGTATCTCCTAACCGGAAACGACACGGTTCTTCAGCTTATCACTCGAGCCGGCGGGCCAACGATTTTCGCGCAACGGCGTGACATTAAAACCGTAAGGCGGACGGGCGACAAAGTTACCGAATATGTATCCGACTACGATGCTATCGTTGCCGGGGACCTTAAACAGGACATCATATTGCGGCCAGGTGATCGCATAATCGTCCCGTAAAAAGTTTTTTCTTCACGCTGATTTTTATCATCGTCAAAATCTGTAGAGGTGATCCATGCAATCGTCTCAAGAGTTTAATCTGTCTCAAGTATTGAACACCGTCAATCGCAGGAAGGATATTGTGGTTGCGGTGTTTCTGGTGATCGCGGCACTCACGTCTTACTTGGCCGTTATTTTGCCCAACATTTATCGTTCCAGCACGCTGATCTTGATTACACCGCAGAAGCTTCCTTCCTGGTACGTTGCATCGACCGTCACGGCGAATATCGAACAGCGTATGCTGGCTATGACGCAGCAAATTTTGAGCCGCACGAGCCTTGAGAGCATTATTCGTGATCTCAACCTTTTTACGATCGGCGCCAAGGCAATCAGTGTCGATGAAAGGGTGGAGAAATTGCGCAAGAAGATCAATATTGAAACCAACCGCAATGACACGTTTAAGCTCTCCTTCGATTCTGAAAGTCCCCAGACGGCAATGCAGGTAACGGCCCGTCTCGCTTCGCTCTTCATCAGCGAAAACGTCCGAGTGCGGGAGCAGCAAGCTACCGGGACGACGGCCTTCATGAACACCGAGGTAGAGCGCCTTCGACAAGAACTGGAAGAGCAAGAAAGCATTGTAAACTTGTATAAATCACAGCATCAAAACGACCTGCCTGAACAGTTGGATGCGAATCTTCGGACCTTGGAGCAAATGCGCCGTGAAATCGAGAGCAGCATGTTGCGTCTCACCAGCCTTGAAGAGAGAAAGGCGATGTTGGATAGGCAGGCGGTTGAAGCCGAGAGGATCGCGGCGTTGGCCGTGGTGGAAGACAAGTCGGGGACGGCGCGGGCTATCCTTTCCAGGGCCGGAATCGACGCGCGTAAGAGAGAGTTGGAGCTATTGCGCAACCGCTACAGTGATAAGCACCCCGATGTTATTAGCCTGAAAAAGGAAATCGCGAACATCCCGGCTGAAGGAGCGCGTGGTGTCGGAGAGTTGGCTTCAACTGACAGCGGCACTACCAAGTCTTTGGTTGGACAGGGGGGGGGCAGTCAGAGCGAAGTCTTGATGTCCGAAATAACTACGCTGCGCGAGAGAAATAAGAAATTACAGTCCGATATCGCGGCATATCAGGACCGTGTTAATACCACACCAATCCGCACCATCGAGCTTAAAAAGATTACGCGGAATTACGACATCACGTTGAGGAAATTTCAAGAACTTTTGAGTAAAGAATTCGATTCACAGCTGTCGGAGAATATGGAACTAAAACAAAAGGGCGAGCAGTTCCAAGTGGTGGATCCTGCGAACCTGCCCGAAGGTCCTGTAGCTCCCAATCGTTTACGGATTATCCTGATTGGGTTACTTCTGGCATTGGCGGGTGCCGTTGGTGCCGCCTTTTTGATCGAGAATCTAGACACATCAATCAAGGGAAACGAGGACCTGGACAGCTTCACTGACTTGCCTCTCCTAGCTGTTCTTCCGGTTGTGCCGTCGCGAGGAACTATCTTGGAGTTGCGTCAAGCCCGCATTATGCTGTTGCTGTATTCCGCAGGTGCTTTGGCACTCGGGATGTTTTTGATTCGTCTTTTTGGGTCAATGCTACCCATGCGATAGATTTTTATCTTTTAAATCTTCAACAGAACCACTTCAACAAAGTTTATCGAGTCAAAACGTCATCAAAATAAAATCCGAAATTCGAATATCGAAATAGGAAAGGCGGAATTTTTTGCTTTTGATCATTTGAAATTGTTTCGAATTTAGGATTTCGAGTTTCAAGTTTATTCTCCCTTCTCATTCTTTGGCGTGCTTTGCCCTCCGATTTTACTCATCCTTCGATCTCCCTCAGGATGACCCTGAGCAATGTCGAAGAGGTCAGGGTGGTGAGGTTCTCGAACCACGTCTTCGCGCGAGTGATCGTTTTTCCAATTCCGTTAATCGGGTATGCACTTCATTCCCCCTGCTAATTTCTTGATGTGCGGCAACGCAGCCCCACATTCGCTAGCATCGGGTTTTCTGCATGTATTTCGACTGAAAGGGAAGTCCCTCGCGGTATCGGGTTCCGGCGATGCGTCAGAAGCCGTCGCCGTGCGTTTAGGGGAATCAAGTGCATACCCAGTTTCCGTTATTGGTGTCTCCATCGGGGATGGTTGAAATCCCTCGCCTTCAGGCGAAGCAAGTTTGAGCGAAATGTGAGCCAGGCGAACATGAGCGGCCTTTGCGGCGACAAGGTTAAACCAAATCGTCATGCCCGCACAGGCGGGCATCCAGGCTGTGGTGCGAGAGAACTGGATTTTCCCTTTCGGGGGAATGACGGGAGGGATCAATTTGCGGTCGGCTTCAAGCCGACATGTTTTTAGTCCCTCGGCTTTCAGCCGAGGGTTGTTGAATAAGAGTAAAAAGGTATGTTGCCCATTTACTGCGAACATTTCGGCCTCACCCGGGAGCCCTTCAATATCACCCCGGATCCCAGCTTTCTCTATTTGAGCGAAGGCCACAGGGAGGCATTGGCGCAGCTTGTCTACGGTATCAAGTCACGGAGAGGCTTCGTGGTCTTGACCGGTGAGGTCGGCACGGGCAAGACGACCTTGATTCAAAGCTTATTGGAGGAGCTAAACGGCAGTACGAAGACGGCTCTTATCTTTAACATGATCGTCAGCCCGAAGGACCTGTTGCGCTATGTCTGCGAGAAATTCGGGCTCGTTTCCGACCGGGAAAATGAGAGAGATGTTCACGATTATCTTTCTCTGCTGGAGCGGTTTCTTCTTGACTCTTACCGCAACGGCGACAACGTCGCCGTGATCATTGATGAGGCGCAGAATTTGTCTACGGAGGTATTGGAGAATGTCCGGCTCTTGTCCAATTTCGAAACCACGCGGGACAAGTTGCTTCAGATACTTTTAGTCGGTCAACCCGAACTCAGCAGCCGTCTAAACGCCTCGGAGCTTCGCCAGATCAAGCAACGGGTGGCTTTGCGCCACCATTTGCACCCGCTGAATATATCGGAATGTAGAGCCTATATCGCCAAGCGTCTTGAAATCGCGGGAGGCGATATTTCCCTTCTGACGCCCGAGGCGGCCGGGGTGGTGCACAGTTATTCCGGCGGCATTCCTCGTCTCATAAATATCCTTTGCGATAACGGGCTGCTGACGGCGTATGCCTTGCGGAAAAAGAGCGTTGAAACGGCGATGATCAGTGAGATTGCTCGAGACCTTCAGCTCATTCCGACGGGGCGGATAGTCAAGGAATCCGTCGTTTCGGGCTTGACCGGGATGATTTCTTCGTGGCCCGGCCGGCGAAATTTGCAGCACGCCGCTGCGGGACCTGCGTATAAACCTACGTTGCCAAATTTCGATCAAACTACGGCACAATCGGGGATCGGTGCGAGGAACGCAATCGGACCCAATCCAGAAGCCAGGAGCGCAGTGGCTCCGGAAGGAAAATCGCCGAGTCAAACTGTACCAACACTCGAGACGGCATCCGATACTATACCGGCGCGATTTTTTGATTCCATGACCCGTGCACTCACAGACGCGATGGGTCCGATGGCCGCCTTTGTCGTTACCGATCTCGTTGCCGACATGGGTGAAACCTTAAAGGCATTTCCCAAGCGGCGCGTTGCGAGGCTGGTTGAAGAAACGAGCCGAGAAATCTTAAGCGAACCGTTGAAGGCCGGTTACCAGCGAGTCATGTTTGAGGAAATTAGAGGGATCAACGTCCAAAAATAGCGCCCATGACGCCAGGAGAGCACGCTTTCCTGCCGGGCCGTGCGAGCATTCTGGCAATTAGGCGCTTACCTCTTAAATCTTCAAGAGAACGGCTTCAACAAAAATTATCGCGCCAAGATGCCAAGCACGCAAAGAAAGACTCCTTGTCATTTCGACCGAAGGGAGCCTCTTTTTTAGATCTCTCGCATTCGCTTGGGATGACGGGCCTCGGCCCGTCACCTTGGCGACCTTTGCGCCTTTGCGCGAGTCGTCGTTTTTCCGAGTCCGTAGTCCAACAATTCAACCTAAATTTTCAAATATCTTTAATTGGACTTCAAACCAAGAACATGGTGTTTCAAAACCAGGTCGATTTTAAGAAAAGGATTGGAGATGAGATATGAGCAGAGTAACTGATGCGCTTCGACGGGCTTCCGAAGACGGCGGGCAGAAGATCACACGTGCCGTTGATGAACTGGAGGAAAGGAACGGAGACACCAAGAACGGCGATCCCATTGTCTATGAGGCCTCCGCCTCTAAGATGATTATGAACCCAGGGAGCAGTTGGGCGATCAGCGGCAGGGTAACCGATGCTCACAATTCACGCGCGGGAGCGGACTTTGACCCTGCCGTCCCGAACATGCCCGATGCGTATCCAAAGCCGAAGCGTGGCTTAAGAGAAGCGATGGAGAACCTGCTTTTCGGCCGGGATTTGGCGAAATATGAAGCCTATCCGCTGGTAGCCGTGGGGCAAAACAACCCGGGTGGAGAACAATTCAAAATTCTCCGCGAACAGATTAACAAAATCGGCAGCGGAGTTGGGCACCGAACAATTTTGGTCACGAGTCCGGTCAAAGGAGATGGAAAAACCACCGTAGCGGCAAATCTTGCCGCGGCGATGGCCCTGGATTATGAGCAACAAGTACTTCTGATCGACGCGGATATGCGCAGCCCTTCAATCCACCGGTATTTCGGCATCAGCTCCACCCCCGGTCTTTCGGAATACCTTGGTTCAAACAACGGTGCGGACTTAGTGAGTTATGTCCAGAACACTTCTCTGCCTGGGCTTCGAGTTCTGCCGGCCGGCAATTCCTCGGCTGTTTCGGCTGAACTGCTGGCTACGGAAAGGATGAAGAGTCTTGTAAAAGGAATACCCGATCTATTTCCCGGTCACCAAGTCATCATCGATACCTCGCCGATTCTTTCGACCTCCGATCCCTTGGTTCTTTCCCGGCTGACAGACGGAGTCGTCATGGTCGTCCGCGCCCAGAAAACGCCCCGTTCCTGCTTATCATCTGCATTGAAGTCGCTGGCAACCTCCAAAATCATTGGGGTCGTCCTCAACGGAACTGAGCTCGGAATGGAATCCCGATATTATCAATACGTTCCGGTATCCTAGATCCTCTTTAAACCAGCGACGATTACCTCAGCGTATTTTTCTGGCGGCTATTGTGCCATTGCGGCTAACCATGAGTGGTTAGAAGGGTAAGGGGCTGGAATTAGAGGACGCGTCTTTCATCAATCTCCACGGCTGACTCTTATTTTTGTTTCGCCAATGCGCCAAGTACGTAAAAAACGATCCGAGATCCTTTGAAATCACAGGCCTGGAAGTTTTCACGTCGATCGATAAATGAGTAGGGCTTAAAGCCGATGCGCTTATTCAACAGATATTTCTCGGCCTATGATCTAGTTTTGCCTTTTGGAGACATTTTCCTAACCTTGTTTGTCACTATGGCGGCACGGCAAGCGATGCTGCTCGTGGGCTTTTCCGACGTCGTGGGCTGGAGCCAGTGGCTGCTGTTGGCCGGATGGATCACGGTTATCGTTGTTCTGTCTTTTTACTATGCGGAACTATATGAGATCGATCAGGCACTCTCACAAAGAGAACTTATTCTTCGTTTCGCCAACGGGTTCGGCATCGCATGCATATTTATCGCGGTTTTCAGTTATCCCATTCAACAGCCCGGGTTCAGGAGGATATATCTCGTTGTGATCTTCTTGATGGGTCTGGGGCTCTTCGCCTGGCGGTTGCTGTTCGCAAAGATTCTGAAAGACCGAGGCATTCACAGCAAGATTGCGATCATCGGAACCCAAAAAATCGGGATGTTGGTCGCCGAGACCCTCGCCGCGAAGAAACATTTGGGGTTGAAGGTTGCCTATTTCGTCGGGCCGGAAGCCGGTCAGCTTACCCTTTCTTATGGCAACCCTCGCCGGATTACCATACCCCTTGTCGCACCGGAGTCGACCGTTGCGTTAGCGGAACAGGAGGGGATCAGCAGAATCTTGATTGCCGGACCCGAACGAGGTCAAAGGTTTCCCGCTCGCGACCTCGTGACGCTGCGGCTCAAGGGAATTCCGATAGAGGAATGCCACACCTTTTACGAGCGGCTCATGAGCAAGATTTCCATAGTCAACCTGCGGCCGAGCTGGATTCTTTTTTCCCAAGGTTTTCAGCGTACGACTTGGATCATGTTCACCAAGCGCGCGATGGATTTAGTTGCGGCGGTTTGTGGTTTGGTCCTATCCGCTCCGATCACCTTGATCACCGCCGTTGCGATCAAGCTGGATGGCCCCGGGCTGGTTCTCTATCGCCAAGAGAGAGTGGGACAGAATGAAAAGCCCTTCATGCTCTACAAATTCCGCTCAATGGTTTGCGACGCCGAAGCCAAATGCGGTCCGTCGTGGGCAGGGAAAGACGATCCGAGGGTTACACGCGTCGGCCGGATCATTCGAAAACTCAGAATCGACGAAATCCCCCAGATGTTTAACGTACTCAAGGGAGAAATGAGCTTCGTCGGGCCTCGGCCAGAACGTCCGTTTTTCGTTTCCCAGCTCAAAGAAAAGATACCGTATTATCAGTTCCGATTTTCCGTTAAGCCCGGCATCACCGGCTGGGCACAAATCTCGTATCCCTATGGAGACAGCGAGGCGGACGCCATCGAAAAACTCCAATACGATCTTTACTACACCAAGTATCTGTCTTCTCTTTTCGACCTGCAGATCATCTTTGAGACCATCAAGGTAATTCTCCTCGGCCGAGGGGCCCGGTGACGGCCATTCATGGCTATCGCGGCGCACGGCTCTTACTGATCAATTGATGAATAAACACCTCCTGCGGTGCCGGAGGTGTTTATGTCATGGCGAAATTCAAGGATTCCTTGTCAGCTTTGCGTCGCCGGTAGCTAGGGAAAGTTAAGCGACACTCAATAACCGCAAACCGGGTGCACCTTCATGCTAAACGCTCTTACAGTTGACGTCGAGGACTACTACCACGTCTCGGCATTCGAGTCGGTGGTGCGCCGCGAATCGTGGAATCAATACGAGAGCCGGGTCGAGAACAATACCCACCGGGTTCTCGACATGCTCGACGAGCGGCGCGCGCGAGCCACCTTTTTCATTTTGGGCTGCGTCGCGGAGCGTCATCCGGCGCTCATTCAGGCCATTCAGCAACGCGGACATGAAGTCGCTTCCCATGGCTACTCACATCGGCGTATTTACAAGCAGACGCCTTCGCAGTTTCGCGAAGAAACACACAAGGCGAAAAGAATCGTCGAAGACCTCATCGGCCAAGCTATCCTCGGCTATCGCGCTGCGAGCTATTCGATAGTTGGCAAAAGCCTCTGGGCGTTGGACGTCCTGGCGGAGGAAGGTTTCCGATATGATTCCAGTATTTTTCCCGTCAGGCACGATCTGTACGGCATACCCGGCCACCAACGGTTTTCCTGCGCCATCGAGCGCAACGGTGGCGGGATGATGTTGGAGATCCCGCTTTCCACCGTTCGCCTCGCCGGAATGAACATACCCGTGGCCGGGGGAGGCTACCTCAGATTGTTCCCCTATACATTCACGCGCCAGGCGCTCCGGCAGCTAAATCACTACGAGCGGCAGCCGGCCGTGGTCTATTTTCATCCCTGGGAGATCGATCCGGACCAACCACGGATAAACGGCGGCTGGCTCAGCCGCTTCCGCCATTATACGAACCTGCGCGGTATGGAGAGCAAGCTGCGCAAACTTTTTTCCGACTTTGCCTTCGCTCCAATCCGCGAGGTTTTCGCTCCCGCGCTGGACCGCCAAGGGATTAAAGCCGATGCGGCCTGAGATCACCGCGAACGGCGATTCACCGAACGAAACCGAGTGGGACGCCTACGTCGAAGCGCACCCCGGCGCCACCGGCTATCACTTGTTCGCTTGGCGGCGCGTCATCGAGCGCGTATTCGGACATCAAACGGTTTACCTTGCCGCGCGGGACGAGCAGAAACGCATTCGCGGCGTGCTCCCGATGGTATTTCTTTCCAGCCGGCTGTTCGGCCGCTTTCTTGTTTCCCTTCCCTTCGTAAATTACGGTGGCCTGTTGACGGACGACGCCCACTTCAGAGAAGCTTTGTTGGAGCGGGCGATAGAGCAGGCAAAGAAGCTTGGCGCCCACCATATCGAGCTCCGACATCAAGACATGTCCGACTTATGCTGGCCGCAAAAGCAGCACAAGGTGTCAATGCGCTTGGAGTTGCCGGGTGAATTCGACGTGCTGTGGAAAAAATTCCCGGCAAAACTTCGTAGCCAAATCCGCCGCGCCGAAAGGGAAGGAATGGACTTTCGTCTTGGCGGAGAGGATCTCATAAACGATTTCTACGCGGTCTTCTCTAGAAATATGCGTGACATTGGGACTCCCGTATACGGGCCGGAGTTTTTTGCGGAAATCCTGCGCGCTTTTCCGGCGAACTCGCGGATCGGGGTGGTGTACCTAAACAAGGATCCCGTAGCGGCGGGGTTCCTTTACGGTTTTCGCCAGGTGTTGGAGATCCCTTGGGCCTCGTCCGACCGGCGCTATAACCGACTCGCTCCCAACATGCTGCTCTACCGCTCCGTGTTGGAGTATGCCTGTCGCGAGGGTTTCCGCGTGTTTGATTTCGGCCGCTCGACTCCCGACGGCGGTACCTACCGCTTCAAAGAACAGTGGGGCGCGCGTCCGGTACAGCTTAGCTGGCATTACTGGCTGTCCAACGGCGGGCCGCTCCCGGATCTGAGCCCATCGAACGAAAAGTTTCGGTTGGCTATCTCGTTGTGGCAACGACTTCCTTTGATGCTGAGCCGATGTTTTGGGCCGACCATCGTCAGGTACATCCCGTAAACCACAATTAACGCAACCCGGAAGATACCATGAAAATCGTATTCGTCAGCGGTGCGCGGCCGAATTACATGAAAATCGCGCCGCTCATTTGGGCGATCCGGAGGCTTAAGCAGCAGGGTATTGCGGATATTCAATTTGCATTGATTCACACGGGACAACACTATGATCCGCAGCTCTTTGACGTTTTCTTCCGAGAGTTGGATCTCCCCCCGCCGGATTACTCGCTCGGGGTCGGCTCCGGTTCGCACGTCTACCAGATCGCCCAGGTCATGGAGCGTATCGAGCCCCTGGTCGAAGCAACACAGCCCGATGTCGTCGTCGTGGTGGGTGACGTCAACTCCACCCTCGCCGCGGCCCTTACCGCCGCGAAGCTGGGAATTCCTCTGGCGCATGTGGAAGCGGGCCTGCGTAGTTTTGATCGGACGATGCCCGAGGAAACCAACCGACTCGTCACCGATACTCTGTCAGATTTTCTCTTCGTCTCCGAGGAGAGCGGCAGAGAAAACTTGCTGCGCGAGGGCATCGCTTCGGGCAAAATTTTCTTCGTCGGCAACGTTATGATCGACTCGTTGCAACAATCCCGCCTTGTATGGGAATCCTCAAAGATCCGCGACGACATGGGTTTGAGGAATGGCGACTACGGCGTAGTTACGCTGCACCGTCCCTCCAACGTCGACAACCCAGACACGCTGAGGCAGATCATGGGGGCGCTTGCAGAGGTAGCGAAAGATATCCCGATCATCTTTCCGGTCCATCCCCGAACTCGCAAACAGCTCGAACTCATGAATGGCTCAGCACCCAGCCTGTGCTTGCGCAGCGGGCGCATAGAGGCCGATGGAATCTATGACTTGGAACCGCTCGGGTACCACGAGTTTATGGCTCTGGTTGCCGGCGCACGCGTAGTTTTGACCGACTCGGGTGGTATTCAGGAGGAGACCACTTTCCTCAACGTTCCGTGCTTGACGCTGCGGCACAACACCGAGCGTCCCGTAACGGTTAGCCACGGAACCAACCGTATCATCGGCACCTCGCCTGCGGCGATCGTGGAAGAAGCCTCGCGTGTTTTAAAAAACCCAAAGCCTGCGCTACCTCCTCCTCCGCTTTGGGACGGTAAGTCTGCTGACCGGATCTTATCAATCCTGGGCGCAGAAAAGGCGGCGTAGTGGCTTAAGAGTTAGATGCCACGAAGTCGGACAGAGCATCGGGTTGTGTAAGTTGATATGAGCACTGCTCCCTGTCGATTCTGCGGGTCTAAATTGACCCGCACTTTTGTTGATCTGGGAATGTCTCCCCTGTGTGAGAGCTATCTAACAGCGGAACAGCTCAATCAAGGGGAAATGTTTTATCCCCTCCACGTGTATGTTTGCGGCAGCTGCTTTCTTGTGCAACTGCAGGAATATGTGCGGCCTGAGGGTATATTCATCGATTATGCGTATTTTTCCTCCTATTCTGATTCGTGGCTGCAACACGCCAAAACTTATACCGATATGATCGCGGCGCGCTTGAATCTTGGCGTTCACAGTCAGGTCGTGGAGCTAGCGAGTAACGACGGATACTTGCTGCAGTACTTTGTAAAGAAGCGTATCCCGGCTCTAGGGGTCGAGCCGGCCGCCAACGTGGCTGAGGCAGCCGTGCAAAAGGGCGTACCAACAATTGTGAAATTCTTTGGCGCCGAGACCGCTCGTGATCTCGCTGCCGACAACTGTACCGCGGATCTACTCATCGGAAATAATGTATTGGCGCAAGTGCCAGATCTTAACGATTTCGTCGCAGGAATGAAAATATTGCTGAAGTCCTCGGGTGTAATCACGATGGAGTTTCCGCATCTCATGCGGCTCATTAACGAGAATCAGTTCGACACCATTTACCATGAACATTTTTCCTATTTTTCTTTCGCCACCGTCGAACGAATTTTCGCGGCGCATCGATTGACTATTTTTGATGTTGAGGAGCTGTCCACGCATGGCGGCTCTTTGAGAATTTATGCGCGTCATAGCGACGCTGCTGATAAACCGGTAACCAGTCGGGTGGGAGATGTTAAGGCTGTAGAAGAAGCTGCCGGCCTCTCACGCGTGGAAACTTATCTGTCGTTTCCCCGTAAAGTGGAAGAGACCAAGCACAAGCTGTTAGAGTTCCTGGTCAAAGCCAAGCGGAACAGTCAATCGATTGTCGGCTATGGCGCACCGGGGAAGGGAAATACTCTTCTTAACTACTGCGGGATCCGAACGGATTTCATCGATTACACCGTGGATAGAAATCCTTACAAGCAGGGAAAATTCCTGCCGGGCACTCACATAGCGATCTGCCATCCGGATAAGATTCGTGAGACGAAGCCGGATTACATTTTGATTCTGCCCTGGAACCTCAAAGATGAAATCATAGAGCAGATGAACTATGTGCGGACCTGGAGCGGTCAGTTCATCGTGCCTATCCCAGAGGTGACGGTGTATTCGTAATCAGTAGAAATCTGCGCGGGCAGAAACGCTAAGTCACAAACATGGTTCCCGACCTTTCGTCCTCGCAATATCACCGGCAATTCGGCGATAGGTAAACAGAAAGAGACAGGTTTGAACATCATTGAACTCACCGAACGGCTAAACACGGACGCTATTGGCGATGATATGTATCGCCTTATTTGCGATCTCTATTCTTTCTGTCGCAGCCTTACGGGTAATGGAATTCGCCAAACGCTACGCACAGTTGGGCAGTATATCCCGCTTTCTACTTATGAAATTCCTACCGACAAGCAGGTCCTTGATTGGACGATCCCCAACGAGTGGAATATCAAGGTCGCTTACATTAAAAATTCGAAAGGACAGACGGTATTAGACTTCGGAAATTCCAACCTGCATGTCGTAAGCTATAGCGTTCCGGTTAAGACAAGGATGCGTCTAGCAGAGTTAAAGCAGCATCTTTTTACGCTCCCCGAACATCCCGACTGGATTCCTTTTCGCACTTCATACTACAAAAAGAATTGGGGGTTTTGCCTCAGTCACAACCAATTGATGGAGCTGGCAGATGACGACTACGAAATTTGCATTGACAGTTCACTCGAACCGGGGTTCTTGACATATGGCGAATGTCTCCTCCGCGGCGAAACTCCGGACGAGGTGCTTTTGTCCTGCCATACCTGCCACCCGTCCCTTTGCAATGATAACCTTTCTGGCATTGCCCTAGTAACGTTCCTCGCTAAGCATTTGAGCTTGGTTTCGCTGCGTTATTCCTATCGGTTTCTCTTTATCCCCAGCACTATTGGCTCGGTTTGCTGGCTTTCTCTCAATGAGGATAGGCTCTGCAACATAAGGCATGGGTTGGTTGTTGCAGGTGTCGGGGATCCGGGCAAATTGACCTACAAAAAAACCCGCCGAGGCGATACGGAGATAGACAAAGCCGTTTCGCATGCTCTGAAGTACTCGGGTGAGGATTATGAAATCTTGGATTTTTATCCCTATGGTTACGACGAGCGCCAGTTCTGTTCACCGGGGTTTAATCTCCCCGTGGGTTGTTTCATGAGAACCCCGCACGGCCGATACCCGGAATATCACACTTCGGCGGACAATTTGGAATTCGTGCGGCCGCAGTATCTTGCCGACTCCCTGCGCCAGTGTCTCTCTGCGATTTCTATACTCGAGAATAACGAAACCTACATGAATCAAAATCCGAAAGGTGAACCGCAGCTCGGCAAGCGAGGGCTTTATCGAGGTTATCCAAATGGCGGAGTCGAAGACTTAGCGCTGCTCTGGGTGCTCAATCTATCTGATGGAGACCATACGCTTTTGGACATCGCCGAACGCGCGGGCATCTTTTTTGGGGTTATAAAGAGGGCCGCAGATGCTTTACTTGCGTGTGATTTGTTGAGGGAAATTCCGAAGGAGGACGGCAGTCCGGGTAGGCCTGAACGCGGACGAGTTTCCGGTTAGGAGAGCGACATAAATGTCAGTGTCGAGAAATCCGACAATAGCTGAGCAACAGCGCTTTTGGAATACTTGGAACGCGACGATGCGCGACCCAAGTAACCTTAATGACTGGTCCCTGAGGCGTGGCGACACCATCATAGAACTCGTTCGCACACTGGCGATCGAACAACCAAAGATTCTCGATTTTGGTTGCGGTACCGGCTGGCTTACTGAGCAGCTGGCGGAGCTTGGCCAAGCGACCGGTATTGATCTGGCGGAGGACGTAATTGTGAAAGCCCGGACTCGTGCGCCGCAGATCAAATTCATCCCCGGCGACCTCTTTCAAACGCCGCTACCGGTCGCCTATTATGATTTGGTCGTTTCCCAGGAAGTGATTGCCCACATTCCTGATCAAGCGGCCTATCTGGACCGCACCGCGGAGGTGCTGAAAGCAAGCGGTTATCTCATCGTTACGACTCCTAACAAATTCGTGATGGATCGCAGCGATTGGCCGCCTCAGCCGCCTGAACATATCGAACACTGGTTGACCGCGGCTAAACTGAAACGCCTTCTTCAGCGGCGCTTTCGGATTCTCTACGCCTCAACGATTATGCCGCTTGGGCATCACGGTGTTCTGAAGCTTATAAACTCGTATAAGGTGAATACAGCTCTGGGAATACTGGTTCCTCAGAAAAACCTGGAAAGGTTTAAGGAGTGGGCTGGGTGGGGATATACGATCATAGTGTTGGCCCAAAAGAAATCATAACGGAGATACTCAATCTTTGCGCTTCCATGAATTCTTTTGAAGTAAAGAATCCGATCCGAAGGATCGGTGTCTTTGGCCATGTGGGTAACGAAAATCTGGGGGATGAAGCGATAATTTCGGCCGTCATTCAAAACATCAAACTCAGGTGTCCTAAAGCCCAGATCTATGGCTTTACCCTCAATCCCGCAGATACAGAGAAGAGACACAAAATACCCGCTTTCCCGATACGAAGGGCGGGAAACCTGAGCCGGAGCAGAAAGGAATCGCCGACGAGTAAGGGCTCTGAAAGGCCACCTATGCTCAGGGAACAGATTAAAAGCAAACTAAAAAGTCTTCCAGTGGTCTGGGTCTCCCTTAAGGCAATTAAGAAGAGTTGGGAGATTCTTTTCGGAATGGTATACGAACTAAAGTTCTTGGTTCAGTGCTACCGAAATCTTGAAGGGATTGATCTTCTGATCATCGCCGGCTCCCAGCAGTTGATCGACTACGTCGGAGGACCCTGGGGCTTTCCTTACACTTTGTTCAAGTGGGTGCTACTCGCTAATGCTGTCAAGACAAAAGTTGCTTTCGTTAGCGTAGGCGCCGGTCCGATTCGATCGCCGCTTGGTAAATTTTTCGCCAGAAACAGCCTTCTGCTCGCTAGCTATCACTCCTATCGTGACGAGACCTCTCGAGCGTTTGTAGAAACACTGGGTGTCGCAGGGCAAAATAGTGTGTTTCCTGACTTGGTCTACAGTTTACAAATCGATACCCCCACAAAGACGGGGTCGGGTGGTCCATTTTTTCCGATTGTAGGCATTAACCCCGTGCCGTTTTCGGATGAGCAGTATTGGTCAGGAGCCAATGCGCGGCAGTACGAAATATACATTAACAAGCTGGCCAGTTTCGCACTGTGGGTCATTCAGAGAGGATATCGGATTTTGTTCTTTCCAACGCAACTCTACTTGGATCCGCCAGTCATCGCTGACATTAAAAGCGTTATGCAAGCAAAAACGAACAGCGATATCGAGCAGAGCATCGTCGATGAGCCAATCCGCTCTTTCGATGATTTGGTATCAGCGATTCGCATGACGGACATCGTTGTTGCTACCCGATTTCATGGGGTCGTCATTCCCTACGTCCTCAATAGACCGGTTTTGGGAATCGCATATCAAAAGAAAACTATCGATCTAATGGCCCAGATGGGCCAATCAGACTACGTCGTAGATATTACTTCCTTCGATGTGGATTCTCTTAAGACACGTTTTATCTCCCTGGAATCCAGGTCTTCAGCAATAAAGGACGAGATCAAATGGAAACAGTCCGCTTTTAAACAAGCTCTCCAGAACCAATTCGATCAAGTGATGCATCTGATGTCGGGCGAGTCAGAAGGCGTGCTAGCTCGAGCTGTTTGAGGAAGAACCGCTGCGATTTTTTGTTTGGTGCGGACGCAATCAGGTTGTGACCCCTATTGTAGGAGTAATTCGCCACCCAGGCCTCGGAGACCTGTCCGGGCCGTCATGTTTGCCTATTCGAGGCGTCAAATGATGTCAGCCTCTCAAATACGGTAATTGACAATCGGCAAAGGTGGCAGAGAAAAACTGATGACATCAACCGATAGCAGCGGTGGTCCGCGGGTTAGCATCGGGCTCCCCGTCTACAATGGCGAGCGCTACATCTCCGAGACGGTGGACTCACTCCTGGCACAGACATTTGAGGATTTTGAGCTTGTTATCTGCGATAACGCCTCGGGCGATCGTACGGAGCAGATTTGTCGTGCGTACGCTGCCAAGGACCGGCGCATCCGCTACATCCGTAATTCTACGAATCTGGGATCTGCGAGGAATTACAGGCTAGCCCTCGAGCTTTCATCCGGCGAATACTTTCGGTGGTCGAACGACGACGACTTGTTCGCCCCTACATCGCTGGAGCGTTGCGTGGAGGTTTTGGATCATAATCCATCCACGGTCCTCACATATCCGAAAACTCGCCTCATAGACGAACACGGGCATTTCATTTCCGAGTATGATGACGGTCTACACTTGCAATCTGCGATCGCCAGTGAACGATTTGCGCAGCTCTTTCAGCAATTGAGGCTAGTCAATGTAATCTACGGGTTGATCAGAGCGGATATTTTGAAAAAGACGGCCCTCATCGGAAACTTCATCGGTGGAGACATAGCGCTCGTGGCTGAGTTAAGTCTCTATGGTAAGTTTTGGGAGATTCCCGAATTCTTGTTCTATCGTCGCTTTCATCCAGGCGCATCGAGCAGCCTTAAAAGCGTTGAACGACTACAGGAATTCTATGATCCTAATTCCAAAGGGCGGGTTCCTTTGACCCAATTGAAGCAGCTCCACGCACACGGGCGAGCTATATCCCGGGCCCCGCTCGGTATCCCTGAGAAATTGCGACTGAGTGTCTACTTGATGCATGAGGTAGCTTGGAACGGTAGCCAACTCAAAGGTGAGGTATTGGCAGTTGTTCGGGAAACATTCCGGAGAATTGTCTCACTTCCTTAATCTGCCTCATGGAGGGGGGCCGAATGATTTCTGAGCTTGTTGCGCATTCATCCATTTTGAAAGTTCTAAAAATGATGGCTGTAGAGCACCGAAGTCCGGAGTTAATGGAGAGACTTGGTCACACCTCAAAGGCTTCTGCTTCTGAATGGTATCCGTGGATTTGCTTTCACAGTCCAAAATTTTATCGCCGCTGCCGGATTGGGTTTCCCCCCCTCTGGAAAGTCTGATGCAATTTTTTTGAGGCAGTCATGGATAATGCTTCAGCCAGAGTGATTGAACCATCCTATAATAACACCGAGCTCGACAAGTCTCTTGTCTTCGGGATTGCCTGGACTAGTGGAATGAAGTGGTTTGGGCAGTTGTTGAGCTGGGCGTCCACGATCGTAGTGGCCAGATTGTTAGTCCCGGCCGACTTCGGGCTGATAGGAATGGCATCGGTCTACTTTGGTCTAGTAATGCTCTTCACTGAATGCGGTCTCGGTGCGACAATCGTTATCAGGCGGGAACTCACAGTAAACCAACTGGCTCAGCTCAATACGTTGTCGGTGCTAATTGGGCTTACCGCGCTTGCGGTTTCTGTTGCGGGGGCGAAACCAGTTGCTCACTTCTTTGGGGCGCCATCGCTCCGCTGGGTTGTCGTAGTGATGAGCGTTGCGTGCGTGATAACTGCATTTCAGACGGTGCCCAGTGCGGTAATGCAGAAAGAGTTCCAATTCCGATCCCTAGCCATCTTCGAGGGATGCCAGTCTTTAGTGGCAGCCGTCTCGACGGTAGTACTGGCGTTCCTTGGCTTTGGTTATTGGGCTCTCGTGCTGGGAAACCTCACAGGCATCAGCGTGCTTATTACCCTACTTTTAACGAAGCGCTCGCAGCATTTCGCCTGGCCGCGCACTCAGGAAATAAAAGAGTGTCTAACGATTAGCAGTCACATTTGGGTAAGTCGGCTTGCTTGGTATCTCCAATCCAACGCAGACTTTTTGATAGCGGGTCGTATGCTCGGGCAATGGGCACTTGGCATCTACACTATTGGCTGGGACCTAGCGAGTGCTCCTGTCGATAAAGTGAGCGCTCTTACGGCCAGAGTCACACCGGCGCTCTTTACAGCTGTCAGTTCCGATTCTGCGGCCTTGCGACGTTACCTGCTTATGCTGACGGAGGGCTTGGCATTGATCACCGTTCCGATGTCGTGGGGACTGGCGATAGTCGCTGATGAATTTGTACTTCTTGTACTGGGCGACAAATGGCAGGCATCGACCGGACCCCTACGAATATTGGCAATTCTGGCGGCGCTTCGTTGTGTCGTAGGTTTTTTGCCCCAAATTTTGAACGCTACGGGAGCTTCACGGCTCTCGATGTATAATGGCATAACAGGCGGAATTCTATTGCCCGTCGGTTTCTATCTTGGGAGCCGGTGGGGAATCGTAGGCATTGCGATGGCATGGTTGATAACATACCCGTTTTTAGTGTTTCCATTATACTGGTGGGTTTTCCGCAGAATTCAGATGGGGACGACTCAATATCTAAGGGTACTATGGCCGACGCTTAGCGCGTCGGCAGTGATGGTAGCTAGCGTTGCGATACTGAAGCTATTCCTTCCCTCTGCGTGGGAGCTCGCGCTACGATTTTTCCTTGAAGTGGTTGTAGGTATTGTGGTGTATCTCGCTATAATAGGAAGCTTGCACCGTGAGCGGGTGTCTACTATTACCCGGTTCCTCCGAGACCTACGAACCACGCCACAGCCGTGCACGATTACCGGACGTTAGGATATTTTACGGGAGCCGTAGGTAGGAATCTCCTCACTCCCATGCCAAGTGGGTTGCAGCAGCGTAAAGCGTAAAACAAATTTCCTTTGACGATAGTCAAACCGTCAAATTGAGCAACTAAGTCCTTCGGAGCAGCTATGTCGATCTTAGCAGGCGTTTTTAGTCGCAGTAAGAGAAATCAGCTTAACGACTCGACCTGTGAAGCCTTAAAACATATCATCTCGCGGGATCCACATGATGACGTAATCGAGTTCAGAGATGAATGTGTCTATCTCGCGAAAGTTGACGTTAACGCCTATGGTGAACCTGCATTTCGGATTGACCCGAATGGTTCTATATCGATGCTTGCTGGCGAACCCCTGTTGAACATTGGAGATGACGATCAATTTCGGACCAGAACGCAAGATCTGGAGTTACTTCATCAACAATGGGATCAAGACCGATGGGATCTTGTCAAGAAAGTACGGGGGGTCTTCTGCGCCGTCCACTATGATCCTCACACTACCACCCTTACGCTTATCGCTGACAAACTCGGCCTTCGATCGATGTACTATTGGGAAAGTCGGGACTATATCATTTTTGCGTCGGCTTTACGGATTCTGGAGACTTTAGCCGACGTCCCAAAGGAAATCGACCTGCGAGGGCTTACGGAGTCGGCCAGCGTTTGGATTCCGCTCGGGAGTCATACACCTTATCGGCGCATCGCGCTTCTGAAGGCGGCGGAAATCGTTCGAGTTTCCGGGCAAGATATAGCTCGATCCCATTATTGGCGTTGGGATGAAATTCAGCCATGGATTGGATCCGAGCCGGGATTGCTGCAAGAAGCTCACAAGCGATTCGTATCGGCGGTACGGCGACGACTACGAAACGATACTAGCGCCTTGGCATTCCTCAGTGGGGGTTTAGATTCTCGCTGCATTACAGCTATCTTAAGAAGCTTGAACGTTACTGTGCACACCTTTACTTTTGCTCCAGCTGGAACGCAGGATCGGTTCTTTGCCTCTAAATTTGCCGAAAGGGCCGGGACCATCCATGAAGAAATGGCGACCAATTATGATATTGGCGATTCAATGGGGAAGATAATGGGAGAAGCGTGGCGCGCGTCAAAGTTTCGGAACACATTGCCTCCGGAACGTCCATGTTTAGCGTGGAGCGGAGACGGAGGTAGTACCGGACTTGGTGGCGTTATGATGAGCCAAGAAATAGTTGATCTTCTTCGTTCGGGAAAGCAGGACGAGGCGATCGATGTTTATCTTCGACAACAAGGTATGTGCTTGCCGAAAAGACTAATCACATCGAACATCTATAATTTACTCTCAGAAATCCCAAAACAAGGAATCCGAGATGAACTAGATGGGTACCGCTGTGATGATCCCGCCCGTGCCTTTCATCTTTTTGTTATGCACAATGATCAACGGCGCCATCTTGCACCCCATCTCGAGAATATCGATCTTCATAAAATAGAGTTACATGTACCTTTCTATGATAGTGATTTTCTTGAGGTAATATTGGGCAGTCCGGTTGACGTGTACCTCCGCCATAATTTTTATTTGAAATGGCTGAAATATTTTCCACAGTCCGTGGCCTCGGTTCCCTGGCAATCGTACCCGGGCCATGAGCCTTGTCCGTTTCCAATAGAGAAACATTTAGGCCATCAGTGGGATAAATCGTTCTATGAGGAACGGGAACGTGTATATGACCGTCACGCATTGCAACAGGCTCGTACCATGCTTAAAACACATAACTTTCCTCATCCTATTATCAACCGTAGGTATTTACGCTGCGTGACTTGGATATCTCAGATGGGTTTGCGTAGATACCGGTACGTGATTAACGTGGCGAGTATCTACTATAAGTATTGGAAGTTATGTGACGGTAACTATCACTTGCCTCACGCATAGTGTTTGCCCTTGATGCTTTGTTGGCAAACGGTAACTGATAGCATGATCATCCAGTAATGTGGTATGCGGCCCACCCTGGTATTATCTCCGCGAGAGTAATTTGTCGTGGACGGCCTTAGTCCCACGTCGGAATAGTCTACTAGCTTACGTTGCATTCTGGCGTCGCGCGTTTCAGGTTTTTCAATGCTAAGCAACACGACACAGGCACGATGAGCTACAACGTTAGCGGTGCTCCGGCGATATTTCGGTTCGACGTTAAAGGAGGTTGTGGATGAAAGTGTTTCTTTTTTGCGGTGGTCAAGGGCTGCGTATGCGCGAGTTTTCCGAAACGATCCCCAAACCGATGGTGAACATCGGATATCGTCCTATCCTGTGGCACGTGATGAAATACTATGCCTATTACGGCCATAAAGATTTCGTTCTATGCCTCGGCCACGGCGCGGACTTCATTAAGAACTACTTCTTAAACTACAACGAGTGTATTTCCAACGATTTCGCTCTGTCGCGGGGAGGCAAAAGACTCGAACTCTTCAATAGTGACATTGACGATTGGAAGATCACTTTCGCGGATACCGGCGTGACTTCTAACATCGGACAGCGTCTTAAAGCGGTCGAGAAGTATCTTGACGGGGACGACATGTTTCTCGCCAATTACAGTGACGGGCTGACGGACTTGCCCCTGAACGACCAAATCGATCATTTCAAACGCGAGCGGAAGGTGGCGAGTTTCCTTTGTGTCAGGCCTAATTTGAGCTTTCATTTCATTACCCTCGGCCCTAACGGGATCGTAGAGTCCATCAAGGACGTGAATCGTTCGGATATCCGAGTCAACGGCGGCTATTTCGTGTTTAGCAAAGAGATATTTCAGTACATGAAAGAAGGTGAAGAATTACTCCTTGAGCCCTTCCAGAGGTTGCTGGAACGGGAACAGCTCTTGGCCTACAAATATGACGGTTTCTGGGCAGCGATGGATACTTTCAAGGACAAGCAGTTGCTCGAAGATATATACGCCGGGGGGCAAGCACCCTGGCAAGTTTGGCACTATTCACCTCAAATGCAGCCCAAGTATTCAGTGCTCAAGCCGAAAACTCAAATGGTGGCCGGGCAGGCATCAGCACGACGGTAAAAAAACATGGTTGGTTTCAATCTAAGCCGTGATGAACCGCTCCGTCTTCTCTGTCTCGGTGCTCACTGTGACGACATTGAGATCGGCTCCGGGGGAACGATTCTGAAGCTCATGGCGGGTAGACGTAAGCTTGAAGTTCACTGGGTCGTGTTCAGCTCGGACGAGCGACGGAAACAGGAGGCAGTGAAGAGCGCAAACGCGTTTCTCGCCGATATTCCAATCCGGAGGGTGATTGTCCACGCACTCCGCGATGGTTTTTTCCCTTATATCGGGGTTGAGCTCAAGGAGCAATTCGAGCAGCTTAAGTGTGAGTTTTCACCAGATCTGATTTTGACCCACTACCGCCACGACCTGCATCAGGATCACCGGCTGGTATCGGAGCTGACCTGGAATACATTTCGAAACCATTTGATTCTGGAATATGAGATTTCCAAATACGACGGCGATTTCGGTTCACCCAACTTTTTCGTCCCGCTTGACGAAAATACTTGCCGCCGCAAGATAGACACGATTTTAAGCGCGTATCAAAGCCAAAGTGGAAAACAATGGTTTTCGCGTGAATTATTTCTCTCGGTTTTGAGACTGCGAGGCATGGAGGCTCATGCCAGTGATGGCTACGCCGAGGGGTTTTACTGCCGCAAGGCGGTCTTAGGAACGGAGGATTGATGAAGGTCTTGGTTACCGGTCACACCGGCTATATCGGGTCCGTGCTGGTTCCAATGCTGCTTCGGGCGCGTCATGAGGTAACTGGATTCGACACCGACTTTTTTGCTGGTTGCGATTTCAACGGTGGTCTGGTCGATGTCCATGCGCTACATAAAGATCTTCGTGACGCCACGATCGCGGATTTGACAGGCTTCGATGCGGTGATTCATCTTGCGGCTCTGTCAAATGATCCGCTGAGCAATCTCAACCCGAACTTGACATACGAAATCAACCACCGAGCCTCGGTTCGATTGGCGGAACTCGCTAAAATGGCCGGCGTGCCGCGCTTCCTTTTTTCATCTTCATGCAGTTTGTACGGATTGGCCGCTGGAACGGATTTTCTCACCGAGGACGCGTCCTTCAACCCGGTGACGCCATACGGTGAGTCCAAGGTTCTAGTTGAGCGGGATGTTTCGCGTCTTGCGGACAAAACATTCAGTCCCACTTACTTGCGCAATTCGACTGCCTACGGTGTTTCCCCGCGTCTCCGTGCCGATCTGGTGGTGAACAACCTGGTCGGGTTCGCATACACGACTGGCGAGGTCCTGATTGCAAGCGACGGCACTCCCTGGCGGCCGCTCGTTCATGTGGAGGATATCGGCCGCGCTTTTTTGGCTATTCTTCACGCTCCCCGAGAGCTGGTTCATAACCAACCCTTCAATATTGGTCAGAAGAAAGAGAACTACCAGATCCGCGATATCGCTGCGATGGTGGAGGAGATTGTGCCCGGTAGTCGGGTCAAGTACGCAGACGGCGGCGGTCCCGATCTTCGCTGTTATCGAGTCAATTGTGACAAGGCCATTGAGTCTCTACCAGAGTTCCGTCCCCAATGGACGGTTCGTCGCGGTATCGAGCAGCTTTACGATGCTTATAAGAATAATCGATTAGCCCTCGAAGAATTCCAGGGTACTAAATACTCACGGATCAAGCATATCGAGAAACTGCTAAACAATGGCCACCTGGATAGTGAGCTGCGCTGGAACGGCAGTGCACATCCTGTCCGTCCTAGATTTTAGCCCGGCTAACCCCATAACTTGAAAAATTGGTACTTCACCCACAGGCCGGTGGCCAACCCTCGTGTCCGTTTGCTATGTTTTCCACACGGCGGCGGAAGCGCCTCGAGCTTCAACGGTTGGGCCGAGGGCCTGCCTAAAGATGTTGAGGTGTGCGCCCTTCAACTTCCGGGCCGCGGGCGCCGGTTGTTAGAGCCTCCGGCCGTCAGCATCGATCAGATCATCGAAGCGCTGTTGGAGGCGTTTCAGCCTTTCCGAGAAACGCCGGTGGCGCTCTTCGGCCATAGCTTCGGCGCGCTGGTTGCTTTCGAGTTTGCCCGGCAGCTTCAGTTAAATAAGATTCCGCTCGTGCATCTGTTTGTCTCCGGGCAATTTGCTCCCCAACTTCCCGACCCCGAAGCGCCGATTCGCCATTTACCCGATCCAGAGTTCATCACAGAGGTGCGCCGGCGCTATGAAGGGTTGCCGGAAGAAATTCTCCGCGACGATGAGATGTTGGCATTATTATTGCCCGCGCTCCGGGCCGACTTCACAATGAAAGAGACGTATCGATATGTCGACGGTCCTTTGCTGGAGTGTCCCATCTCGGCCTTCGGCGGCCAGCAAGACGGAGGCGTCACCGCCGGCGAGTTGGCGGCATGGCGCGATCAAACTTCCGGCGCTTTCAAATTCTTAATGTTCCCCGGAGGGCACTTCTTCATCGACAGCGCTCGAACAGCCCTCTTGCGGGCGATGATCGAGGATCTCGACCGGTCATCTGGTTCCCGTTGTTCGAATCACCTCACATGAGTGTGTGCGCCGCGATCAGGTGTCTCGTTTTGGAAGCGTGCTTTTGTCCGTGTCTAAGTCTAACTGCGAACAAGGAACGGCTTGCCGCAAAAGGTTTCTCACCGGTAACTCATAGTCACAAGGTCTGGTAGGTTTCCGTCGAGCGTTACCTAGGGAAAAGAGACACTAGATGGATTTTTCCTGGACCGAAGAACAGCTTTCATTGAAAGCGGAGGTTATAAAATTTGCCCAACAGGAACTGAATAATGATCTCCTCGATCGCGAAAAGAACGGCGCATTTTCGCGCGAGGCGTGGAAAAAATGCGCCCAATACGGGATCCAGGGATTGTCGGTTCCGGAAGCGTATGGCGGCGCGGGCGCGGACATTCTGACTTCGATGCTGACAATGGAAGGTCTCGGATATGGATGCCGCGACAACGGCTTAATTTTCTCGATCAATGCCCAGATGTGGAGCGTGCAACATCCTATTAACGCATTTGGGTCAGAGGCACAGAAGGCGAAATACCTGCCCGGCCTTTGTCGAGGGGATCTGATTGGCGCCCATGGGATGACGGAACCGGAGTCGGGTTCGGATGCTTTTAGTCTCCGTGCGCGTGCCGAAAAACGCGGAAATGGCTATGTTCTAAATGGCACAAAGATGTTCGTCACCAATGCTCCGGTTGCCGATGTGGCGGTGATTTTCGCGACGCTCGATCGCACGAAAGGGATAAGCGGCGTCACCGCGTTTCTCGTGGAGAAAGGCGCGTCTGGATTTAGCGTAAGTCGTAACATGGAAAAAATGGGCCTGCGCACTTCGCCTATGGGAGAGCTGATCCTGGACACTTGTTGCGTGTCAATGGACAACCGTTTGGGACCAGAGGGAGCGGGACTCAGCATTTTCAATAGCTCGATGGAGTCGGAGCGAAGCTGTATCCTCGCGAGTCACGTCGGGGCGATGGAACGGCAATTGGAAGTTTGTGTTCGCTATGCGCGCGAGCGCCGGCAATTCGGTCAGCCGATCGGTAAATTTCAATCGGTGGCCAACCGCATTGCCGACATGAAACTTCGTCTCGAAACAGCTCGTCTGATGCTATACA
>Ga0209751_10001061_pt1 | contig 28768 bp, 20 predicted proteins | sample RifCSP13_1_FD_184019 | JGI IMG/M metagenome (GOLD analysis project Ga0209751, IMG submission 184019) | Soil microbial communities from Rifle, Colorado - Rifle CSP2_sed 13_1 (SPAdes) (version 2) | ecosystem: Environmental > Terrestrial > Deep subsurface > Rock core/Sediment | place: Rifle...
CGACCAATCGTTCCAATAGATGGTCCTGCCCGACGATCACCTTCTTCACTTCGTACAACACGCGCTCCATCGGTATCCCGTTCTCGAGATTTATTTTTCGATCCATCGGCCTTCTCCTTCAATCCATGACGTTCGGCGAAACCCGTGGCGCCGGCGAGGCGCACCCGGCGCTTGCATCGGTGACCATCGTCCTGTCGCCCGCCGCTTAATACGGCGGCAAGCCGGCGGCTCCGCCCGCAACATTGATCGGCACCGCAAAGCCGATGCCGATAAAGACATCCTGCTCGGTCGGATTCACGATCCCCACGACGATGCCGATCACCTGGCCGTTGCGATTAAGCAGCGGACCGCCCGAGTTGCCGGGATTCACGGCCGCGTCTATTTGAATCAAGTCTTGCAATTTTTGGTGGCTGTTAGAGGGCTGGAACGAACGGCCGAAACCAGAGATCACGCCCGCGCTCATCGAGCTGTAGAGGCCGAAGGGATGGCCGACGGCAAACGCCTCGTCGCCGACGCGCATGGCATTCGGGTTCCCCAGCATCGCGGGGACGAGCTGCGCCGGGGGCTGGCTCGCGCGCAGGACGGCGATGTCATTCTCCGGCTGCGTGACGGCCACCTGCGCGCTCGACTGTGTGCCATCCGCGAACGTGAGCTGAATGTCAGAAGCGTTTGCGACGACGTGCAGGCTCGTCAGGATATCGCCGAAATCGTCAATAATGACGCCGCTCCCTAAACCATCCTCTACCTTACCGTCCGCGCCCGGAGCTTGCGTTTGGATGAGAACGAGTGAGGGCCATATCGCCTGGTACACGCGCGCAGAAAAGGCGGGTGGAGGTGTCGCCGACGCGAGCGCCTGGGCCACGGTGTCGTTCACCTCACGCGTCGTCAGTGGCTGGGGGCCGGGGACGAGAACGTTGTAGAGCAGGAGCGCCGCGAGCGCGGCTAACACACCGGAAGCGAACGGCGCCGCGCGCCTGACGCCGGCGCGGAGAGGCTGCAGGCGACCCCGCCACAGTTCCGCGCGTGAAGTAGATGGTTCATTCATTCTCTTATCCACTCATAAGGCAAAGCGAGCTCCATGCAGTATGAAGCAGCTATTCAGCAGGCAATGGGAAGTCCCTCGACTGGATCAATGAGATAGACATTATAGAACTTATTTCTAAGACTAAACTAAGACAATGCTGAGAGAACCGGAGAAAACGCGGCCTGCCGTCAGCCCATGACCGGGAGAATGATCGCCGACGGGTGAGCGGGATCGTGATAGACGGCCTGGTCGGCGGCGACGAGTTTCGTCGCGGTGGCGAGTGGTTCGCCGCTCCCCGGGTTGCGCACGAAGCGAGGATGAGCGCCGCTCGACACCTGGACTCGGAGACGGTGGCCGCGTTTGAAGCGATGGGCGGTGGGCCACAGCTTAATCCTGACCTGGCGACAACCGTCGCGATTCGGCGCTGGCCGCCCCGGCGCCAGGCGTACCAGCCCGTCGCAGACGTTGACGGACTTGCCAGACGGATCCACATCGCAGAGGCGGACGAAGAAATCAGTATCGTTGAGGCTAGATTGGACGTAGAGCTCGGCGCTGACCGGGCCGATGATCTCGATGTCACTCTCAAGCGGGGCGCTGCTGTAGAGAAGCACATCCGGCCTCGCTTCCAACGCCCGGTTGTCCTTCGGGCCGGAGTTCCGGCTCAGGCTGGTACCACCCACCGCCGGGGTCGGGTCGGCGGGGTCGTAGCGGTAGCGGTCAGGCTGTGACTCTGAAGGCGGCTGGATGGAAAGACCATGGCCGGCTTGCAAATGCCAACCCCGTGCAGAAGAACCAGCCGGCGGCCACTCAGGGAAATCCCGCCACTCATTCGCGCCCATGACGAACACGCGCACCGGCGACTCGCGCAGGCCGCTGCGATCCCCCAACAAGTGCGCGCGGAGCCAGAGGATCGTCTCGCGCACGAGAGCCGGAAACATCGCCGGACTGGTGTGGGCCCACGGGCCGATCGTCAGATAGGGTTGGCAGCCCGCCTGCCGCAGACGGGTGTAGTCAGTCATCTGATAGGGCAGGAAGATGTCGTACCACCCGCCGATCAGGTGAACAGGCGCGGTCACCTTGGCGACCGTCTGGCTGAAGTCCACCGGCTTCCACCACGCGTCCCCCGGCTCATTGTGTTTCAGCCAATCTTGAAAGAAGGACACCGACCTGCCGACCGCGAGCGCATCGGTTTCGCGCAAGGGCAGATGCTTGAGCGGGTTGCGGAGAATGTCGTCGGCCCGAGCCTGTGAGACAAACGCCGCCAGCGGCGAGTCCTCCTGATGACTCACGATATAGACCCAGTTGAGCAGGGTATCGAGGTCAAACGACTCGACGGCATAGATCAAACTGCGGACTTCCGAGGCTGTGATCTGTGGAACCATGGCTTTGAGCGCTGGCCCGGCTTCGGCGGCCAGCGCCCATTGGACAAAGCCGAGGTAGCTTGGCCCGACAGTGCCCATTTCGCCAGAGAACCAGGCCTGCTGTTTGAGCCACGCGAGGGTGGCGAGGCCATCCTCCCGCTCGTTCCGAAAGGGGTTGAACTCTCCGCCTGATCCGAAAGTGCCACGACAACTCTGGATCAGCACTTGAAAGCCGCGCTCGGCGAAGGGACGGGCAAAGAGGAGTCCGAACAACCCGGTCCGGCCATAGGGAGAACGCAGAAGGATCGTCGGTCGCTGACCGCCGCCGCGAGGCGTGTAGTGATCGGCCAGCAGCACGACGCCATCGGGCATCGGCATCTTGAGGTCACGCTCGACGGCGATGTCGTAAGTTTCGGCCGGGGGGAGCTTAAACGCCCAGCCGAGGAGACGGGTCAGAATGCTCATAGGCCAGTTTTGCGCGACTGAGCATAGCGCTTAAGCGCGTGGCAGCAATAGGCGGTTGTGACAGAGTTGCTCGAATACCATGTGGCCACATCCCCGCGCGTGGGCGTCACGAACAGCGGCTCACCGGCCCAACTTCCATCGTAACGCTGCCGTTTCAAGATCAGCCCGATCCAGTCCGGATCGAAGAGGGCGGCGACCGGCAGGGACGCGCGCTGATCCAGGCAAGCCAGCGTCAGAAAAGCGGCTTCTTGCGGGGTCGCAGATCGGTCGGCTTCCTTCTGCAGCCGCTTGGCGAGGCTCTCCCGCACGCGATCCAGTTGACCTTGTAAGCTGCGCTCAACGGCGCTAGCAGAGAGTGCGTTGACCAACTTCAGCGCGGTCCAGAGCGCATACGACGAGATGTACAGCGCATTTGCGCCCAAGCCGCGGGCCATCCAGCGGCGGAGCCACTGCGCCGCGGACCTCTCGACGACGGCGTGGTATTCGGCCGAGGCGTAAGTCATTAACCCAAGCAGCAGATTGGCCTCAACCGTGGCGCACTGATTTCCCCAGAGCGAAGTCTTATAGGTGGCGTCGAATCCTTCGACGCCGTGCGTGAACCAACAGGGGATCTGGCCGGTCTCGGAAGTGTTGGCCTTCATCCAGGCCAGAGGTCGTTGTAACTGCTCCTGATGCTTGGCCTTCTCTGCTGAATGGGGGTACAAGCGAAGCGCCAACCCAAGATCGTCCGCGTCGGGGGGTACGGCCGGGTGGGGATAGTATCGAAAGCCATCCTCGGCCATTCTATCCAGCACGGCGCTTACCTGGTTAGCCACGTCCTCTCGATACTGGCAAAGCACTTCCAGGATCAATCCGGGCGCGAAGACGCCCCCGATCAACTCCGGGGCGCCGAAGACTCTGCGCCGCTGCACCTCCCAACTCTCGCTGAACGTCCGATCCGCAAGCAGGTATCCTTCCGCCATGGCGATGGCCTGGGAGAGGCCGTCTTGTGCGGCGGCGAAGGATAACCTGGGAGGCGCAGAGCGTTGAGCGCCTGTCTTGAGGCCGCTCGTCGAAAACAAATCCATTAATTCGTGGAACTGATCCTCGAGCGTTGAGATGTAAGCGGCGAGTGTGGGAAGCTGGAGTTCACGCGTCGAGGTCTGACAACGGGCCAACCACACCAAACCCTCCTGGGCGAGCCTGTAGATGGAGCCGGAGAGAAACATCGCACCCAGGAGCCGTTCCGGTAGCGCCAGCGCGCCGAACGCGATACCAGCTTCGCGCATCGTTTTGACGATGGGGTACGAAAGATGGCCCCGGTGCGCGTCACGCCGGATTGCCAGGGTCTCGCGCAGAAGCTGAAGGCTCGCATTGAGCCAATCGAGGCAGTCGAGGAGGGCGGGGAGCCGAGACGCGCTCGCCTCGCGCACGCACAAGGCGACGGCCACCGCCGGGATTTTAGTGAAGGCCAGTCGGTTTGCCATGCGCCGATAAGCGTCTTCGAATGGGGGCGTGGCCTCCGCCCAATCCGGCGGCCTCACGAGCGCCTCCGCAGAGGCATCCATGAAGCGGCGATGATAACCCCAGAAGGGTGAGGTGTGCGGAAAGAGGCGGGACAGATGGGCCGCCGCCGCCTGGTGGAGGGTCTGTTCGAGACGCCGGGCGCTCGAGTCAAAGCCGGCGTCTTCGCTGAGGATGCTCTCACGCACGCCGACGGCGCAGAACGTGGCGACCATGGCCAGGAACAGGCGCCGTTCGAGGGCCTGCCGCGCCTGGCCTTCCGGGAACCCCCAATCGTCCAGCAGCCAGAAGTGCAAGTAGAGCCACGGCGGATCTGTCAGGCGGCTCAAGATATCGGCGAACTGGCCCGTGTCGGAGTAGAGACTGGCCAGGTTATGCCGGAGCAGGATTCCCTGCCGGAACAACTCGGGCGGCAGGGCGCCGAAGCAGGCTTCCACTTCCGGCCAGTACTGCGCGCGCTTTGTCCCATACCTGGTGATCCATTCCATGTAGATCCTGCGCCTCCGCTATAAACAAAAGAACGTCATCTGAGCGCCGCTCAGATGACGTTCGGTTGGGCAAAAGCCACGGTCCTAGACCGCGGCGGCTTTGTCATCGCCAAATGCCTGAGCCAGTTTCCGGATCGCAGCCGCGTCCACGCCTTTGAGGGCCTCCAGCATCTCCGCGGTCGGTTCGATGCCCGCCTCCCGCAGCGCCTTCTCAGGGTTATTGGCGAGCGCCTCAGCAAATTTCTCGTCGGACATGGCTTTGGTCACCAGGGTTTGGAAATCCATTTTGTCTTCTCCTTTTGACAGTGAGAGTGGCAGTTCCGGTTGAGTATAGCACGAGAAAGCGTTTCAGTGTTTCGGCTGATCGGCCTTGGTTTTGATGAAGTTGGCCAGACGTTTGGCGAGGACGCCCGCCATTTGCATCAAGATGGAGGGATGCTTGAACGCAAACAAGCGCAGGTCGGAACCTTTCAAGACGAGGCATTCCGAGGGTTGAGTCGCGCGGACGGTCGCGTTGCGCGGCTCGCGCGTGAAGAACGCCATCTCCCCGAAGATCTCGCCGGGCCGGATCGTGTCGAAGCTCAGGAACTGGTCATCGCGCTTGACGCAGACTTCTAATTCACCCTCCGCCACAATGTAAACGTCGTCGTTGACCTCCCCTTCCCAAATCACGATTTCGCCGGTATCCAGCCGCATCCGGCAGAGGGTGTGCGCGATCTCCAGCATGACCTCGGCGGGCAGTGGCCGAAAGATATCGGCCTGGTCGAGCAGGGTCAGGCGCTGGAGCATGTTGGCCGCGCCGGGGTCCTCGCCGCGCAGGCAGATGCGCCGCCACAGGCGCAGATCGGTGGCGGTGGGCAGCGACTGCAGCAAGGACAGGTCCGCGTCGAGATGCTCGCTGATGACGTGGGGAAAGAGATCCCGCAACGCCGGCGGCGCCAGCTGTGCCAGATACACCAGGGTATCGGACTCTTTCTCCCGGCCGCGCCAGATTTCCAACAAGGCGCGGGCTTCCTTCTTGAGCTGCTCCCGCTGCGAAGGGGCTAACAGCACCGTGGATTGGAGTTTCGCCAGCAGCAGCATGCGATAACGCTTATAGAAATAGCGGCTGCCGACCTCCGAGAGCGGGAGCGTGTCGCGATACGCCTTAAAGCACGCTTGCAGCGCCTTGTCGTCGGGGTCCGCGTCCTCCGTCTCCACGAGAGGCAGCAATTCCACCCGCCGGCTCAGGTGGACGCGGGCGAACTCCTCGACGTATTGCGTCTCGCGCCCCATCAGCGCCAGGTAGAGCCAGCCGAAGTGGTAGTAAATGTAGCGGATCGCATCGGAGGCGTATTCGTCGTTGATCGAGTCGATGATGTCCTCGCGCTGCTCCAGACGCTCGAGCATGTCCGCCGAGAGCTGGCCGGCCTCCTTTAAAATATCTTCCGGCTTGACCGCGAAGATCTTCTGGACCATCTCGATATTTTCGAGCGCGGCGTCGCCAATCTGCCCCGACACATTCAGGGCGTAGAGGATATTGTGATAAGAGTCGGCGGCGATGTTCCGCGACTCCATTTTGGAGGCCAGGCCTTCGATGGCCCGCGGCAGGGCTTTCCGGGCAAACGCCTTCTCCTCGGGGGTCAGCCGGTGCTTGGTCACGGCCACGGCGAGCTGATTGGCCACCTGCTCCTCATGCCAGAGGTTGTCGGTGAACTGGCCGTAGCGGTGACGAAAATGGTGGGCGAGCTCGTGGGCGATCACGTGCGGGATGAAGAGATAGAAGAGCTGCCACAACTCGGTCTGGCTCTCACACCGCAGCAGGGAGCGGAGAAAGAGCATATGGAGTTTGCCGACCGGGTCCGACAAATTGGGAAGCGAGAGATAGATTTGCCGGTCCTTGATGTCGTAATAACACAGGATGCCGCTCCCCTGGCGCAGCTCGAGGCTGGGGTCGGCTTCAATCCCATAGTGGGCGAACTCCTCCAGGAAGTTGCGAAAGCTCAGTTGCGCGAATGCGAAGAGGCCAGGATCGGAAAGTGTTTCAGACATAAGACCAGATCATCGCCTCAAGTCATGACGGCGGCCAGTCCCGCCAGCTGCCGGAGCGCCTCCGCGACCTCAGCCTGTTGTTCCCTCAGCATCGCCTCCCGCCGATCGAGATAGGACAAGAGATCCGGGCTGTTGAGCGGCGTGGCCAGCGCCCGGGCGTTGGCTATCCAGGCCTGCAGCGTGACCATGCCCCAGTCAAAACCCTCCCGCACGACCCAGGCGGCGGCGGACTCGCCCGGGCGTTTGCGCCGTTTGGCCTCCGAGAGAAAATAGGTGCGCGTCCCGTGTCGCAGGTCTTTGTTCCAATCGAAGACGTCGTTCCACATCTGGTGCCACAGGCCGAGCGCGTCCACAAACAGCGACCAGGGCTCAAGCAGGTCAACGCGGTCGTAACGATGGCACACGGCCGCCAGCGGAATTTTCACCGCGCAAACTTTTTGGCCGGCGCACTGGCAAAACGCCTCGAGGCCGACTTCGGACAGGCTGGCGTCCCGGGCGGTGACGTTGGCGGCGTGAAACCAGACTCGCGCAAAATGCTTCCAGAAAGGATGGGCCGCGTCAAAATAGCGCTGATAGGCCGTCTGAAACTGGGTGTGAAAGAACGCCGCCGCCGGCAGCAGCTTCACTTCAATCGTCGCGTGCCCGTCCATCACGTTGTCCAGCAGGCGGAGGTAGTAGTAACCGTTCACCGTCGAATAGACCAGGTCGGCCTGGAAGGCCAGGGCTGGCTCGGAACGGATGGATTTCTCCAGCCACCAGGGTAAGAGGAGCAGTGGAAAGCCGATCGGATTTTCGAAGTAGTCTTCGGGGCGCGGCGTGCCCGCCAGGCGCTTCATCCACGCGGCCACGTGCCCGGCCAGGAAGGGCGCCGATGGTCCTAACTCGGTTGGCAGGCGCTCCAGGGCGGCCGTCAACAGACGGCCGAGTGAGGCTTCGTCCGCGATCACATCAGCACCTACAAACGCGCCAGATCATCGCTGGCGCCCAGTTGGGTGAAGATGTCGCGCGCCCGACGGAGATGGTTTTCGCGTCCGGGGTCGTCGGCGTTTGCATGCCGTCCCAGTTCTGCATGGGCGAGCGCCGCCGCGTAGGGCATCATCAATTTTTCGGCGGAGGCCAGACACTTCCGCCACGCTTGCCGGGCCTGGGCGCGGTTCCCGGTCAGCCATTCATAGCGACCCTGCCAGAGCCAGGCGCGCGGCCAGCCGATGGGAAAGACGCCGGCGAATTTATGCAGAGTCTTGACGGCCCGGCGCGCCGCCGCTTGCAGCGAGGCTTTAGGCTTCAGGTTTGGGGACTTGCTGACCTCTTCGTCCCATAAGGTCAAATAGACGTCAGCCACGCTGGCATATCCCATTAGAGTCGGGTAGGAGGTGGGCGTCGAGCGGGCGACGAGCTGGTCGGCCTGGTCGGCGGCCCGGCGGGCGAGGTCCAGTTGCCCCCGGCGCAGGCGCACACTGGCGACTGCACCATAGCCGCTGAACTTCAGCGGCTCATCCAGATTCTTGGCGCTGCCCTCGAACAGAGCCTGCAATTCGTCGGCGCACCCGGCGGCGACTTCCAGCTTGCCCAGGGCCAGCGCGCAGAAAACCTTCTCCATCAGCGCCCAGGCCTGATTATCGGCGTCGCCCCGCTGACTGGCGGAAGCGTAAAGATCATCCGCGAATTTTTCGGCGCGGGCGAATTCGCCCTGGAAGTAGTTCACCATGACCAGATTGGTGACGCCGTCGTCCCAGCGGCGGCGGTCTCCGATCTGTTTGGAGATCTCAACGACTTCGTCGAACAAGCCGCGGGCCGTGGCCCAGTGGCCCAGACCGGCATAATAAACGCCGGTCACCAGCGAGACCCAGGCCCGAGCCGAGAGGTCGTTCATCGGTCGCACGATCTCCAACGCACGGCGGCAGTACATCTGCGCGAGGCGATGAACCGGGATAAAGCCCAGGATGGTGCCGACCGGGGCATAGGCGCGCGCGAGTTCGGGCGAGGGGCCAGCGGCTTCAGCCAGATTGAGTGAGCGGATCGCCGCATAGAGCGCCAGCAGAGTCTCGTTGGCGAAGAAATACACCTCGGTCAGCCGTTCGTAAGTGCGGGCTGCTTCCAGAAATGTTGCGCGTTCTTTGTCCGCGCGCCCGATGAACTGCCTGGGCGCCAGGCGGTGCAGCACTTGCTGACCCATCTGACCCAACAGGCTCATGGCAGTCTGGAAGGGGGTCGCTGGAGCGGGTTGTCCTAACAGTTCTAATCCTTTCTCCAGATGCGCCCGCCCTTCGCCGTGTTGGGCGGCGTTAGCGTAGGCTTCGCCTGACCGCAGCTCCAGGCGAGCGCGGCGGGCCGCGTCGCCGCGCTGGTCCGCTTTATCGGCCAGTTCCAGGGCCTGCTCGTACAGCCGGATCGCCTCCTCGTTGGCGTAGTTTTCCAGCGCCTGGTCGCCCGCTTTTTCCAGGTAGTGGAGCGCTTTCGCCGGGACATCGGCCATGCGCCAGTGATGGGCCAAGAACTCGTAGAACAGCGCCAGTCCATCCTGGTAGGCCGTCTCGTACCACTCGGCAATGGCTTGATGCAACCGCTGGCGCTGGGCAAACAACATCAGGTTGTACGCCGCGTCGCGGGTGATGATGTGTTTGAAACCATACGTCAAGTCCGGCTCCGGAGTCGCGAGGGTGACGAGTTCCAGGCGGTCCAGGGACTGGAGATGGCCTGGCAATTCATCTCTATCCACGTCCACCGGGTAGATCGAGTGCAGGGTCAGGAATGCGAAGGTGTGCCCGATGACGCTGGCGACCTTGAGCGTGAGTTGCTGGGGAGGCGGCAGGCGGTCAATCCGGCTGGTGATTACGCCCTGTACGGTGTCGGGAAGGTGGATGGCGCTGAGGTCGCCCCGCCCCTCAGCGAGGCGGCATTCACCCTCGGCGATGCGGATGACGCCGGTATCCCGCAGCGCGTACGCCAATTCTTCGCTATAGAATGGATTGCCCTCCGCTTTCGCGTAGATGAGGTCCGCCACCGGCTTGGGCACGGCGGCGACGCCGAGGCGCTGGCACACCAGCTTCAGGATAGCCTCCGCGGACAGGGCTTCGAGTTTCAAGTGTTGTGTGTCCGGCGCCTTGCGCAGGTGGGTGTACTCCGCCGGCTGGGCCTCGGCCAGAGGCCGGGCAGTGATGACAAGCAGGAGCGCCTTAATCTGCTGGCTGACCAGCAGCGCCAGCGCCCAGGAGGCGGAATCCAACCAGTGCGCGTCCTCGAGCACGATCAGCTTGGGAGATTGGCTGGCCACCGCGCCCAGCACCCGCAGTAGGAAATCGCGCGTATTGTCGGCGCGCACCTGCCCCGTCATCTGCGTGGTCACTTCGTTATCCGGTATCTCCAGCGGCAGAACGGCATTCAGCAGAGGCGTTAATTGAAGCCCGTGCGCATCCAACCCCAGCTTCTTGAGCGACTGCCGGCGGGCGTTGGAGTCGCGCAATGCCTCTCCGCCCAGGAGCTGGCTGAACACCGGCCGCCAGGCATGATACGGCGTCAGTGTTTCGACGGCGTCGCCGGTCTGGGTGATGGCCAGCGCGTCGCCCGCCCCGACAAAAGCCTCAATGCCCAGAGTGCGGGCTTGCCCCAGCAAGTCTTCGACCAGGCGTGACTTGCCCAGCCCGGCTTCGCCTTCGACGAGGATGACGCCGCCCTGACCGCCCAGCAAAAGCTGCAGCCGCCCCACCATGGCCATCCGTTCAGCGGTTCGCCCGACCAGGAGCGCCTGGGAATCCGCTTCCACCAGGCGGGCGCGCAGTGCTTCGCCGCGCGGCCGGTAGATGGCCACCGGCTCGGCGCGCCCCTTGACCATGATGGCCGGCAGCGCTTCAAAGTCAATGACGCGCTGCGCCGCCTGATTGGTCGCCTCGTCACACAGGATGGTGTCCGGCGCGGCCTGCATCAACCGCGCGGCGAGGTTCACCACGTCGCCGATCATGGTGTACTCGCGCCGCTGGGCGTTGCCGACAGACCCGCAGAACGCGCGCCCGGTCGTCACGCCAAAGGCGCTCGGCACGGCCAATTTGCGCAGTTCGTTCTGCATGGTCAGCGCCACCTGCACGCCGCGGGCGGGGTCATCCTCATGGGCCAGCGGAGGCCACCCCAGGACGGCCAGCAAGGACACCCCTTTTTCATCCACACTCAGCTTGTCCACGCTCCCTTCATAGCGGTAGATGGCCGTCTGTAACGTGCGGACGATGTGATGCGCATGGTCCACCGAGGTGCGGTGGTCGAGGGTGGGGAGGTGGGCAAAGATCACTGTGACCCGCCGCAGTTCGGCCAGCCAGCCCGTCTGTCCCGCAATGAGCCGGGTCCGAATAGCGCCGGGGACGTAGGCCTGCACCGCCGGAATCGTCTCCGCCGTAAGAGGGGCGCGATGCAGCGGAAAGGGCGGGATGGGCGCACGCACCGAGGTGAGACGGATGCCGCCCAGGGGAAGGACTTCACCCGTGCAGGCCCCCTGCACCAGGCCCCACGCCTGCGGCGAGACAATCACCTCGCCCGGCTCGGCCTGCCGCTCAAGCGCGGTGACTTCCGGCAGAAGGTCGCCGGCCACCAAGAGATGCCAGCGTCCATACTCGCCGCCGAGGTGCTCCAGAAGGACTTCTCCCATGCCCACCCCCATCCGCAGGGCCAGGCGCGCCTCGGTGGCGTCGAAGCCCTGCAGCGCCCGCTGCGCGGTGGAGGCGCATTGCACCGCGCTCAAGACCGCCGCATACGCCGCGGCCGTCGGCTGGGCAAACCCGTCGCCCGGCAGGTCAGCCACTGGCCATAATGCCAACAGCGCGTCGCCCGCGAACTTGACGATGTCACCCCCATGGGCCGTGATGAGGTCAATCAACTGCCCGAAGTAAGTGTTCAGCAGACGCGATAACTCTTCAATGCCTTGCGGGCCGCGTTGCGAGAGACGTTCGGCCAGCGGGGTGAAGCCCGAGACATCGGCGAAGAGCGCCACCGCCGGCGAGCGTTCCAGCAAGGGCGCGGTGATGGGGGCGGGGTCTGTAGTCAGGCGGCGCGTGACCAGCGCCGGCACGTAGCTGACGAGGGTATCCAGAATCGGTAACATGCCTGAGCTCACTCAGGGAGACTAAGAGAGTGCAAGAGTCGTTCCAGTCAATGGCGCCTAGAGGGGATAGTTTAGCACTGGTTGGGCATTTGGGCGACCAATCAGACCTTGATCTTAGCTTGGATGGCGATGACTATCTCAGCCCGGCGGCCTGATCAAACGCCGGCAGGAGGGAGAAGTAGACCTGCCGGTACAGGGCGTACAGGTCATTGTAGACGGCCTGGCTTTTCGGCTGGGGGTCAAGTCGTTCGCGGATCGAGACGGCCGCCGCGCTGGCCTCGGCCGTCGTGGCGCACGCCCCGACGCCGACGAGCGCCAGCAGCGCCGCGCCCAGCGCCGTCGTCTCCGTCGTGTGCGGCACGGCCACCGGCAGGCCGGTCACGTCGGCCTTGATTTGGTTCCACAGGCGGCTCTTCGCCCCGCCGCCCATGACACGCAGCTCGCTCAATGCGACGCCGATGGCCTGCATGTGGTCGGTGATGTCGCGCACGGCGTAGGCCGAGCCTTCCAGGATGGCGCGGGCAAAATGGTCGCGGGTGTGCGCGAGCGTGAAGCCGAACAGCGTCCCCCGCGCCGATTCGTTCCAGGTGGGCGTCGTCGCTCCCATCAGGCACGGCAGGAAGATCAGCCCGTCTGCGCCGGGCGGGACGCGCGCCGCCGCGTCGTCCAACAGCGCGTAGGCGCTTCTCCCGCTGTGAGCAGCCGCCTCGGCCTCCGCGCGGCCAAAATGATCCCGAAACCAGCGGTAATTCCCGCCCGAGACGAACCCCGGATTCTCCAACAGCCACAGGTCAGGATCGGCGTGGCAATGCGTTTCGACGAGGCCGGCGGCGTCGAAAACTGGCGCGCGGGTGGCAGCACACACGGGTTCCGCCGTCCCGACGATGTCGCCGACCAGGCCGGGGCCGACGACGCCCGCGCCCAGGCAGGCCGCGTGCTCATCGCCGCTGCCCACGACAACGAGCGTCTTCGCGCTCAATCCAAGCGCCGAGGCGACCGCCGGGCGGAGGGGGGCCAGCGGCGCGGTGGCCGCGCGGACCGGAGGCAGCCGGGCCAGATCAATCCCGAACTGGGCGCACATCTCCGGCGACCAATCTCTGGCGCGGATGTCCAACAGCAGAGTCGCGGAGGCGTTCGAGTAGTCCACCGCCAGCTCGCCGGTGAGGTCGTAGGCCACATAACTGCCAGGTTGGAGGAAACAAGCGGCCTGCTCGTAGATCTCGGGCTGATGATCGGCGATCCAGCGGATCTTCGGCGCTACATGGCTGGGGTCCAGGTTCAGGCCGGTGAGATCGAGGACGGCCTCCGGGCGCATCGTCTGCCGCACACGCTCGCATTGTGCAGTCGCCCGGCGATCCATCCAGAGGATGGCGGGGCGCAGCGGCTGCCCGACGGCGTCAATCGGCACGACCCCTTCCACCTGGCTGGCCAGCCCGATCCCGCGCACGCACTCCGGCGGCGCGCCGGTCTCGGCCAGCAGCCGCCGGATTGAGTTGGCGAGCGCCGTCGTCCAGCGCTCCACCGGCTGCTCGGCCCACACGGGCCGGGGATAGTCTATCGCGTAGCCTTCGGAAGCCTCGCCGAGCAGCGCGCCCTCGAAGGATAGCAAGACGGCCTTGGTGCTCTGCGATCCGACATCGCAACCGATCACGTAATCCATATCTCTGCGCTGGCGCTCACGCCTTGCCCTGCGCCGGACGCATCCGGTTCAGGACCTCCAGCATGAGTTTCACGTCGTCTCCCATCAGCGCATCGGCGCCGGCCTCGATGCTGAACACCAGGCTCGCCTCGTCGTTCGTAGACCACGACCAGAGCGCCACATCCATTTCGTGCAGGGCGCGGACGACCTCCGGCGTGAGCACGGTGTGCTGGTACTGGAGCACCGGGGCGCCGAGCGCCTGGACCTGCCGCCGGGCCTCGGGCAGGTCGGGCGGCGCATCGTCCGGCAGCCGTTCCGGGGCAAGCATCAGGTCCGGGACCTTGGCCTTGGCCAGGGCCATGGCCTCGTGGAAATAGGAGCTCATGAAGTTCGTTTCGAGGGCGTTCTGCTGGACAAGAAAGTCCACCAGCGCCTCGGCGATCCGGTTTGCCATGCCCGGCTCCCCTCCCTTGACCTCGAAGCAGCCGTAGATCCCCGCCTCGCGGAAGAGTCTCAGCGTCGCCTCGGTGGACGGCACGCGAGCGCCGGCAAACTCGGGCCTGAACTTCGCGCCGGCGTCGAGGCGCTGGATCTCGTCCCACGTGGCGTCGCTCACCCGCCCAGTGCCGCTGGTCGTCCGATCCAGAGTCCAGTCGTGCATCATGACGAGTCGCCTATCGCGGGTGAGATTGACATCGCACTCGATCATCTCGACGCCCAGCTCGATGGCCCTGCGGTAGGCTTCGAGCGTGTTCTCTGGATATTCCATCGAATAGCCCCGGTGGGCAATAGCCAGCGGACGACTGTCCCGGCGCCAGGGGTTTGCAGACATCAGTGTCAATCCTTTCTTGTCTGTTTGGGTGAAGTGGGTTGTTTTGGGCGGCTGTTCTGTGTACAGCGCGCTGGGTCGTTCAATTGGCGCTGGCGGCCGCGCCGCTCTTGATCGCACCCTTGAGCTCCAGTTGATCGGCGAAATGGCAGAGGGCGAAGTGTCCGGGGCGATATTCTTTCCATTCGGGCGTTTCCTGCTTGCAGACGTCCTGCGCGTACGGGCAGCGGGGGTGAAAGTGGCAGCCGGACGGCGGGTTGGCCGGGCTGGGGATCTCGCCCTCCAGCATGACCGGCTTCATCACCTCGTCCGGGTCCAGGTCGGGGATGGCCGACATCAGCGCTTCGGCGTAGGGGTGCAGCGGCTTGTAGAATAGCGCCTGGGTGGGCGCCAGCTCCACCAGCCGTCCCAGGTACATCACTGCCACGCGGTCGCTCACGTGCTCGACCACGCTCAGGTCGTGGGCGATGAACAGGTAGGTCAAGCCCAGTTCCTTCTGCATATCCATCAGCAGGTTGAGAATCTGGGCCTGAATGGACACGTCGAGCGCCGACACTGGCTCATCGCAGACGACGAACTGAGGCCGGACGACGAGGGCGCGGGCGATGCCGATGCGCTGGCGCTGGCCGCCGCTGAAGGCGTGCGGATAACGCCGTAGATGCTCCAGGCTGAGCTGGCACCGCATCGCGGTTTCGCGCACCCGGTCGTCCACCTCCGCGCCCCGGGCCACCCCCCCCGCCACCAGCGGCTCGGCGATGATGTCGCGCACGGTCATGCGCGGGTTCAGCGATGAATACGGGTCCTGGAAGATCATCTGGGCGTGCCGCCGCATCGCCCGCAGATCGTCCTTGGAAAGTTTGGCCAGGTCCACGTTCTCGCCTGTCGGCAGGCGAAAGATGATCTCGCCCTCGGTGGGGTTGAAGGCGCGCAGCACGGTGCGGCCGGCCGTCGTTTTGCCCGATCCACTCTCGCCGACCAGCCCCAGCGTCTCGCCCCGCTGGATGTGGAAAGTCAGGCCGTCCACGGCCTTCACCGTTCCCCCTCCCCGGCCAAACAGGCCGTGGCGCAGGGGGAAATACTTCTTGAGATTATTGACTTCAAGCAATACGGGCTGCTCCGGGGGCATGACGCTCTCCTGACTGGCTGCGCTCACTCCGGCTCGTACAAAAAGCACCGGACCATGTGATCCTCGGCGACCGGCGTGATGCCGGGCATGGCGGCGTCGCACCGGCCCGCCATGAACTTGCTGCAGCGCGGGTGGAACGGACACCCGCCGGGCCGCTGGAAGGGGCTGGGGATGTTGCCCTCAATCGCCACCAGCCGCTGCCCCATGGTCTTGCCCAGCCGGGGCACCGCCCGCAGCAGGTCGGCGGTGTAGGGGTGCTTGGGGTTGCGCAGAATTTCGCGCACCGGCCCGTATTCGACCACCTGGCCGAGATACATGATGGCGACGTTGTCGGCGATCTGCGCGATGACCCCCAGGTTGTGAGTGATGAACATGACCGCCATGCCGATGCGCTGCTGCAAGCCTCGCATGAGGTCCAGGATCTGCGCCTGGATGGTCACGTCGAGCGCGGTCGTCGGTTCGTCGGCGATCAGCAGCGACGGGTTGCACGACAGGGCCGTCGCGATCATCGCCCGCTGGCGCATGCCGCCCGAGAACTGGTGGGGGTAGTTGTCCACCCGCTGCTCGGCCCCCGAGATGCCCACCAGGCGCAGCAGCTCGATAGCCTTCTGCCGGGCCTGCTCGCGGGTCACCGTCTGGTGCAACTGGATGGCCTCCATCACCTGGCTGCCGACGGTGTGCACCGGCGAGAAGGAGCTCATTGGCTCCTGGAAGATCATGGCGATATCTTTTCCGCGGATCTGGCGGATCTGCCGGCCGGTCGGGCTAAGCCGCGCGATGTCAATCGCCCCGTTCGCGCCGGCCGGGGTCGAAGTCGCCGTGGGGCGAAAGAGGATTTGCCCGGATTCGATGCGGCCGGGGGGCGGAATGATCCGCAAGATAGACTGCGCCGTGACGGTCTTGCCGCAGCCGCTCTCGCCGACCACGCCCAGCACTTCGCCGCGCCGCACGGTGAGGTTGACGCCCTCCACCGCCCGGACGACCCCCTCGTCCAGCGGGAAGGATATCTTGAGGTCTTTGATCTCCAAAAGCACGTCGTCGTTCATATTGAAATGTCACCCTGAGTAACCCACGGGGCGGGCCCCCGTGCCCGTTGGTAGAAACAGGCATGCCGCAGTGGGTGTAGGATTCCGGATGAATGCCCGACAAGCTAAGACCGGCAGCGCAGTGGTGCGATTGAGCCCGCCCCTGAGTTTGGTTCTGGTCAAGCATGATGCGGTCACTGGCGGCAGCGCAGCCCACCGCGCTGACCCCGATGAGCAGCTTATACCCGTGGGCTTGACCGGGTCTGGGCATTTAGAGGAGAAGCCCAGATGAAGCCGAAAGACACACCCGACAGCCGTAGCGAAGTCTGGCCCATGGTTTGCCCGGATGCCGCCGGGCTGGACATTGGCGCCAGTGAGATTTGGGCGTGTGTGCCCGCGGACCGGGCGACGCCCGCGGTGCGCAGTTTCACCACGTTCACACCGGATTTGCAGGCCTTGGCCGATTGGCTGAGCGCGTGCCGGGTGCGAACTGTGGCGATGGAGTCGACCGGCGTGTATTGGGTGCCGGTGTTCGAAGTGCTGGAGGCGCATGGCCTCGAGGTGGATCTGGTGAACGCGCGGCACATCAAGAACGTCCCCGGACGCAAGAGCGACGTGCAGGATTGTCAATGGATCCAGCGGTTGCACAGTTATGGGTTCCTGCGCGCGTCGTTTCGCCCGGAGGCAGAGATGGTTGTGTTGCGAGCCTACCTGCGCCACCGAGCGATGTTGATCGAGCATCGGGCGGCACATATTCAGCACATGCAGAAAGCGTTGCCGTTGATGAACGTGCAACTGCCACGGGTGCTGAGCGACATCACCGGCGTCACGGGGATGCAGATCATCCGGGCGATTGTGGCCGGCGAGCGAAACCCGCAGGTGTTGGCCACCTTTCGGAATGGCCGGTGTCAGCGGAGCGAGGCGGAGATCGCCAAAGCGCTGACCGGGAACTATCGGGCGGAGCCCGTGTTCGCGCTCAAGCAGGCGCTGGCGCTGTACGACGCTTACTCGGGCCAACTGCAGGAGTGCGATGAAGAAATCGAGCGGCAGTATGCGGCCACCCGGCTGCGGTTCGATCCGGAGGACCCGGACGAACCGCTGGGGCCGGACACCAAGACCAACACGCACAGCAAGAACGCGCCCGACTTCGATGTGCGCCGCCGGTTGTTCCAATTGACCGGTGTGGATCTGACGGCCGTGGATGGCCTGGACGAGTCGGCGGCCCAGCTCCTGGTGTCGGAGATCGGGACGGATATGAGCAAGTGGCCCACCGAGAAGCATTTTTGTTCCTGGCTCGGCCTGGCGCCGCACAACGACATTACCGGGGGCCGCGTGGTTCGTAGTCGCACGTTGCATGTGCACAACCGGGCGGCACAGGTCTTGCGCATGGCGGCTCAATCGGTGGGACGGGGCAAGAGCGCCTTGGGTGCCTTCTATCGCCGCTTGCGAGCCCGGCAGGGTCCCGAACAGGCCACCACCGCCACGGCTCACAAAATCGCACGCATCGTTTATTACATGCTCAAACATCGCCAACCTTATCGCACTCTATCCGCCGCTGATTATGATGAGCAACAGCATCACCGTGAACTCAAATCGCTACAACGCCGCGCCGCCAAGCTCGGCCTGACCCTGGCACCGGCTTAAGTTTCTGAGCAGCAACGCGAAGGGTCTCTACCCCAATCAGGCGCAAAACACGATTAGCCGGAGATGCTTCGCGCCTGCCCTGAGCGAAGTCGAAGGGTCGCTCAGCATGACAGACGAACTTCATCAGATAAATGACCAGGCGCCTCACCGTGAATAGGGGTCGGCCGCGTCGCGCATGCCGTCGCCGACGAAACTGAAGGCCATGACCGACAGAATGACGAACGCCACGGGCGTGAACAGCCAGGGGTACAGCGCGATGGCCGCGACGTTTTGCGCGTCCTGCAGCAGCACCCCCCACGAGACGACCGGCGCCCGCAGGCCCAGGCCGATGAAGGACAGCGAGGTCTCGGCCAGGATCATGTACGGGAACGAGATCGAAAGGTCCACGATGATGTAACTCAAGAACGACGGCAGCAGGTGCCTGGCGATGATGCGCGCGTCGCTGCTGCCGGCGATGCGCGCGGCCACGACGAAGTCCTCCTCGCGCAGCGACAGCAGCTTGCCGCGAACCCGCCGGGCCAGGTGCGTCCAGCCCAGCAGGCCCAGGAGAATCGTGATGGTAAAGTACACCTGTTGCGGCGACCATTCCCTGGGTAGGGCCGCGGCCAGGGCCATCCACAAAGGCAGCGTCGGGATCGAGCGGATGAACTCGATGAAGCGCTGGATGGCATCGTCAATCCCGCCGCCGAAGAAGCCCGAGACGCCGCCGATGATCAGGCCCAGGAAGAACGAGATGAACAGGCCGGCCACGCCGATGGTGAGCGAGGTGCGGGTGGCGTAGAACAGCCGAGAAAGGATGTCGCGCCCTAACTGGTCGGTTCCCAGCAGGTGCAGGTGGCCCTCTGCGACGCCGAACAAATGCAGGTCCGCTTCAATGAAGCCCCACATCTTGTATTTGTCGCCGTGGACGAAGAAGCGCACCGGCCAGGGGTTGTCAGGATCCTCCCTGGTCTCGAGCAGGAAGGTTTTGGGGTCCATGAGGGCGGCCAGAGCGTAGGTGAACGGCCGCCAATGAAACTTGCCCTCGGCATCCACAAAGTGGAGTGTTTGGGGCCGGCCATGCAGGTAATCGGGGGTGCGCGCGGTGGAGCCGTACGGTGACAGGAATTCGGCGAACACGGCAACGATCACAAACAGCCCCAGAATCGTCGTGCCGATCAGCGCCAGGCGATGCTTCTTGAACTTCCACCACATCAACTGGAACTGCGATGCGGTGTAGTAGCGGATCTCGGCTTCGCCGGCGACTGCTGCGACCGGCAGCCCGGTCGGGCGTGGGGCAACCGTAATCGCTTCGGTGATTTGCGCCATATCAGACCCTCTCGCCGTACCGAATACGCGGATCCAGCGCGGCCAGCAGCACGTCCGACAGGAACGTGCCCAGGATGGTCAATGTGGCATACATGAGCAGGATCGCCCCGGACAGGTAGGTGTCCTGGTCGAGCAGGGCCCGGAGAAACAATGGGCCGGTGTCGGGCAGGGCCAGCACGAACGAGACGAGCGGCGCGCCGGCGATGATCGCCGTGAGCTCCCAGCCAATCGTGCTGGCGATGGGGTTCAGGGCGACGCGCACCGGGTACTTGAGCAGCAGTTTCCACTCGGGCAGGCCCCTGGCGCGCGCAGCGGTGACGTATAGCTTGTTCTTTTCGTCGAGCAGGGTGGCGCGCATGGTGCGGATCTCGAACGCCGTGCCGGCCAGCCCCAGCACCAGCGCAGGCACCCACAGGTGCCGGAGCAGGTCAACGAATTTTCCCCAACTCCAGGCCGCTTCGGCGTACTGAGCCGAGAACAAGCCGCCGACACTATTGTTGAACAGGATGACGCTGATATATAAGAGAATGAGAGCCAGCATGAAGCTCGGCGTCGCCATGCCGAAATAGCCGATCATCGTGGCCGCATAGTCGCCGACTGAATACTGCCGGATGGCCGAGTAGATGCCGATGGGAATGGCGAGGCCGTAGGTGAAGATGATGGTGGCCACCGCGAGCATGACCGTTAAGCCCACTCGCTCGCCGAGCACCTGGGTGACCGGCAGGTGCACGGTCATCGAGACGCCGAAGTTGCCGCGCAGGACGATGTTGGTGATCCAGACCACGTAGCGCACATACCACGGGCGGTCCAGGCCCAGCGTGTGGCGCAGCGAGTTCAAGTCTTCCTGGGTGAACTGTATGCCCTGCGAGCGCAGTTCGAGCGCGTGCCGGTCGGCGAAGTCGCCCGGCGGGAGCTCGATGGTGAGGAAGACGATGAACGAAAGCGCCGCCAGCATGACGATCATGATGATAAATCGCTGAAGCAGATATTTCGCCACCTCGACCTCCTCCTGCCAGAAGGCGCCAGATGGGCGGGAGCAGGCTCCCACCCATCCGGCGCTGAACATCATGCGTTCAATTCCGATCGCTGCAAGGCAACCGGCGCCCGGCTAGTTCCCGGCCGCCGCATCCTTGCGGAACCACTGATCGGTTCGGTACGGATAGGTGCGGTAGTACTCGAAGGCGTTGACCGATTCCTGCGGCACGTTGCCCAGGGCCCTAGACACGATCGTGACCGCCGGCGTCGTGGTGACCGTGCCGATGATGAAGAAGTGCGCCATCTGGACCTCGACGAGTTGCTGCCCGAGGCTGATGTACTCCGGGCTGCCGGGCAGGCTCGACTTCCATTTATCGGTCATGTCCCAGAGCGGCTTGATGTCGGCGGGCGGCTCGATGCCTTGCGCACCGTTGGTGTTGTGCCAGTCCGCCCACGGGCCGCCAGTGAGAGGCTCCAGCGCGGCGTCGCCGAAGGGCGGGTAGAGCCGGAAGGGGTTGGAGTAGAGGGGCGCTTCGACCTCGGTGCCGCTGTTGGTCACCTGGATGTCGTGGTCGTTGCTGGCAGCCATGGCCCGGTAGGCCTCGGTGCTGATCTCTTTCAACTCGACCCTGACGCCGACCGCCTCCCAGTACTCCTTGGCCAGCTCATGCAGAGCGGGATCGCCCCACTGGATGGCATAGATGAGATTGATGAGCAGCGGTTTGCCATCGGATCTCAGCCGGAAGCCGTCGGCCCCCTTCGTCAGGCCGATCTCATCCAGCAGCGCGTTGGCCGCGTCCGGATCGTACTCGATGTCTTTGGTGTACCACTCGGGCTTGGCGAACGACACCGTCCGGTGGACGGGGGAGCCCTGGGTCGGCTGGCACAGGCCGAAGCACAGGGCCTGGTTGATCTCGTCGCGGTTCAGGGCCAGCGACATGGCCTTGCTGAAGCGCGGGTCAGAGAAGATGGTGGCCAACACGGGGTCTTTGTGTGTGGCGTTGAAGGTGTAGGTGCGGCCGTTGCTGGCGCCCTCGGCCATCTGGATGTCGTAGTTGCCCTTGTCCTGGTTCTGCTGGTAGAGCGGCAGGCTGCCGATCTGGAGTGACTGGGCTTTGTACTGGATCTCGCCGTTGATGATCTTCAGCTCGATCAGCTCCGCGTCTGGCGCATACACTTCCTCGACCTCGTCCATGTACGGCAACTGCTGCCCGGCGGTGTCAACCTTGTAGTAGTAAGGGTTGACCACGTAGAGCTGGTGCTCGGGCGTCTCGTCAACCTTGATCCAGGCCTCCAGCTTGGGCAGGCCGTAGATGTGGTTGGCGTCTTCCCAGTCGCTGTAGTACAGGGGGATGAAGCGCTTCGCCCAGGAATCGTAGCCTTCGGCTTTCGCTTCCTCATCGGCATTCGGGTTGTATTTGATCATCTTGTCCATCAGGTAGTGCTTGGGCGCCCACTCGTGGGTATAGGTGGTGGCCAGCAGGGTGGTGAAGGCCGGCGCCGGCGCGGCGAACTTGAACTTGACGGTCACGTCGTCCACCGCCTCGACTTGCATCGGCTCACCGCCGTAGACCCAGACGCTCGGCGGGGTGGGGTACAGCTCCTCGTTGAGGACGATATCCTCATACCAGAAGACAATGTCCTCGGTGGTGAAGGGCTGGCCGTCAGACCACTTGTGGCCCTTGCGCAGCACGATGGTGAGTTCGGTGTAGTCGTCGTTCCACTCGTAGGATTTGGCCATGTTGGGCACGATGGTCTGCAGATCGTCCGTAAATCGCAGCAGGTTGACGTGCCGCACGCTGAGCCATTCTGAGTTGCCGGCTTCGGGGGCGATGGAGGCCCCGGTGATCCGGCCGCCGTAGTGGCCGATCTCGTCGTAGGGCACGACGACCAGCGGCTCTTCGGGCAGGCGTTCCTCCAGCGGAGGCAGGCCGCCGCTCGGCAAGAACCCGTACTCGACCAGCCGGGCATCGAACTCCGAGCGGCCTGAGAGTGCCATTTCGCAGTTGGCCAGTTCTTCAAATTCGGCCAGTTCATACTGCTGCGGCCAGGCCCCCGCCTGCACACCGCCCGGGTTGGCGACGGTGATCGCCGGGCATTCGGCGGGGCCGACGGTCGGCGCAGGCCCGGCCTCAGTGGCCGGCGGTTGGGTTGGGGGCGGCGCCGCCTCGGTGGGGGGCGGCACGGCCTGCGTGGGCGCCGGGGTGGGTTGGCCACACGCGCCCAGCACGGTCGCCATGACGACGAGGTATGCAGCTAAAGCGTAAAGCCGATTTCTGGACATCTTAATCTCCTCCAAAAACACGGTGGGGTTTACGGGTAAGCGGTTGAGAATTGCGCCTCACTGCATAGGGACACACCCTCCTTTCGGGTGACAATACCTTTCAGTTAGTTGCCCTTCGGCAACCGCGAGGACGCGGGCTGAGAGCCTATCTAAAAGGTATGGTTTCATGTGAACGAGTGTGGGATCATGGCTGCGGAGCATCCGGCTGAGCGCGGAACCGCTGATCTAGTTTTTTGATTTTCTCGACTTTGCTCGTGGACCGCCCTCCAGCAAACTCCGAAGCCAGCCAGTGATCCAGGAGCTGCCGGCCGAGCGCGGGGCCGACGATCTGGGCCCCCATCGTCAGAATCTGCGCATCGTTGCTCTTCCGGGCGCGTTCGGCCGAGTAGGGGTCGTGACAGCAGGCGGCGCGCACGCCCGGGATCTTGTTAGCGACGATCGCCATACCGATCCCGGTGCCGCAGATCAGGATGCCGCGCGCATACTCGCCCCGGGCGATCTTTTCCGCGACCTCGACGGCTACATCCGGGTAGTCCACCGGTTCCGCAGCGCCGTGACAGCCCAGGTCCACCGGCTCGTGGCCCAGTTCTTCAAGGTAAGCCTTCAAGTCCTCCTTGAGGGAATAACCGTAGTGGTCGCTGCCCATGATGATCTTCATCTCTGTCTCTAGCCAGGCGCGAAGCTCGCCCGATACACGGTGAAGGTAAATACCCCAGCCACGTGGTACTCGTCGGCCAGCACAAGCGGATCCCCGCTCGGGTCATAGTCCACCTGCTCGATATATAGGATGCTGCTGCCCACGGCGATCTGGAGCTTCTCGGCCACAGAGCGATCCGCCGTCATCGGTTTCAGCCAGGACACCGCGTGATGGATTTCCAGGTGGAGCTTTTCCTTCACGAAGGCGTAAAGCGATTGATGGGTGAGCAGGAACTGTTCGAGCTCGGCCAGGGAGAACTCGTGCTCAGGCGTCTGCATCAGATTGAGCGGGAGGACATCGCGGGAGAACACCACCCGGCGGCTGTCGGCCAGCCGGACCCGGTCAATCAAGACGGTCGGCGCTCCGACGGCGAGGTCGAGGCGCTCCGCCACGCGGTGGCTCGCGGTCTCCAGCGAGACCTGCAGATCAGCGGTGCCGGGCGTCGCTCCCATCGAGCGGATGACGTCGGTGACGCCCCAGTTGAGGTTCAGGTTGTTGATGACGGGCGGCTGCTCGGCCACGAACGTCCCGACCCCGCGCCGACGAATGATCACGCCTTCATACGCCAGGCGATCCAGGGCAGCGCGCAAAGTGCCCCGGCTCACATTGAGCGCCACGGAAAGTTCAGGTTCGGTTGGCAGTTGAACACCTGGTTTTAGTTCGCCCTTGATGATCATCGAGCGCAGCTGCTCCGCAACCCGTTCGGGTAATGTCACACTATCCTTGACTTGTGGGATGCGGGTGAGCATAGCGTGATCAGATGGCGTATTGTTTCTTGTCAGTTGTTAGACAGTAAACATTATGAGTATAGTCCATTTATTTAGCGAGAGTCAAGAAAATCGGGTAAACTTGACACTTTTCATCTGACCCTAGTATACTCCATAGTTGTACAATGTCTAACAACTATATACCTAGCAGAGACGTTCCGCCGGAACGCCCCTGCTCGACTTAGCCTGCTTTCCGCTTGAACAAGCAGTCCCAACCCAAATTCCCCGAAGGAGGCGCGATGATGTCTGCGTTAGCGATTGACGGTGGAACTCCCGTGCGCTCGACCAAACCCCCCATCGTTGAAACGGACGTCTTTGAAGAGGAGGAGCTTCAGGCGCTTCTCGCGGTCGCCAGGCAGAAGAAACTACGCCGGGCGGAAGCGGCCGCGGAGTATGAAAAGGCGCTCGCCGAGTGGTTCGGCGTCAAGCATGCCATTGCCGTCTCCAGCGGGACGACGTCCCTGCACATCGCGCTGGCCGCCTTCGGCGTCGGGCCTGGCGACGAGGTGATCGTCTCGCCGTACACGTTCATCGCTTCAGACAGCTGCGTCCTCGAGCAGAACGCCATTCCCATATTTGCCGACGTGGACCCAGAGTACCTGACGCTCGACCCGGCTGACGTCGAGCGTAAGATCACCAAACACACCAAAGCCATCATCCCGGTGAGCATCACAGGCACGCCGGTGGATTTGGGGCCGATCATGGAGCTGGCCGCCCGGCACAAGCTCTGGGTGCTGGAGGACGCCGCTCAGTCGCCGGGGGCCGTTTACAAAGGCCGGAAGGTCGGCGCCATCGGCCACGTCGGCTCGTTCAGCACCATCGCCGGGAAGATCACCAGCACCGGCGAGGGGGGCTTTGTCATCACGAACGACGATGACCTGTATGAAAAGATGTGGGGCTATATGGACTTCGCGCGGAAGAAATCGTTGGGGACCGCCTCGAAATACCACTGGGGCTTGCCATGCACCAATTACCGGATTACCAACATGCAGGCTGCGATCGGATTAGAACAGGTAAAGAAGCTGGACCAACTGATCGCCACGCGCGCCGAGAACGCCCGCTACCTGACCGAGCGGCTCAAGGATGCGCCCGGAATCCGGACGCCGCAAGACCCTCCGTGGGGAGAGCGTGTTTACTACTATTACGCCATCCGGCTCCAACTCGAGGTCTTGGGCGCCGACATGCTGAATTTCGCGCTGGCGCTGGCGGCGGAGGGCATCTATGACTCAGGCTACGTGAGCACGACCCGTTGGCTGATCCCGCAGCACCTGCAGCCGCTCTTTGTGAACAAAGTCGGCTACGGGGGGACAAAGTGCCCCTTTGAGTGTCCCTGGTACGAGGGACACGTCGAATACGGCCCGGGGCTGTGCCCAGCAGCCGAGCGCGCCTGCGAGGAAGTTTTCTGGTTGTCCAGTGTGCACCCGCTGTTGGCGAAGGAGGATCTGGATGACATTGCCGCGGCGGTGACGAAAGTCGCGACGGCGTTCGCGGAGAAGAAGGCCGCCGGCACCCCGATCGAATATGCTACGGCGGAGATGCGAGCCAGGGTCAACGTGATAAGTTCTGTCTGATTACCTGGCTCTGGGCGGATGGTACAGAAGCAAATGATGCAGCACACGCTGTCACCCGTTCCGTTTACCAACGTAAAACTGGCGGATGGCTTTTGGAAGCCGCGGATGGACGTCAATCGTGAGGTGACGCTCAGGCGCGAGTATGAGTTGTGCGAGAGCACTGGGCGCATCGCCGCGTGGGACCTGGCCTGGACGCCGGACCAGCCCAACCCGCCGCACATCTTCTGGGACTCCGACGTCGCCAAGTGGATCGAAGCGGCCAGCTATTCGCTGGCGACTCACCCCGACCCCGAACTCGACGCGCGCCTGGAGCAGTTGAGCGCCAGGATTGCTGCGGCCCAGGCCGAGGACGGTTACCTCAACACGCACTTTCTGGTCTACGAAAAACACGGGTTGGGCCGGCGCTTCGCCAACCTGCGGGATGAGCACGAACTCTACTGCGCCGGGCATCTCGTCGAAGCCGCCGTCGCGCACTACCAGGCCACCGGCAGGCGGACGCTGCTGGACGCGCTCGGCCGCTATGCCGATTACATCGGCTCGGTCTTCGGGCGCGAGGCGGGCCAGCGCCGCGGCTATTGCGGCCACGAGGAAATTGAGCTGGCGCTGGTCAAGCTCTACCGGGCGACGGGCGAGCCGCGTTATCTGAAGCTGGCCCAATATTTCATAGATGAACGCGGGCGACCACCGCATTACTTCGACCTCGAAGCCCAGGCGCGCGGCGCGGACCCGCGCGCTTACCGCTTTGGAGGCTACGATTACATGCAGGCGCATCTGCCCGTGCGCGAACAGGCGGTGGTAACCGGGCACGCCGTGCGCGCGATGTACCTCTATTCGGCCATGGCCGACCTGGCGGGGGAGACGAGCGACGAGGCGCTCCGGGCGGCGTGCGAGCGGCTGTGGCGCAGTGTGTGTGAGGAGCGCATGTACCTCACCGGCGGCATTGGGCCATCCGCGAGCAATGAAGGCTTCACCTTTGCCTATGATCTGCCCGACGAAACGGCCTACGCCGAGACCTGCGCCGCCGTCGGCATGGTCTTTTGGAATCACCGCATGTCCCAGTTGACCGGCGACGGCAAGTACGCCGACGTGATGGAGCGCGCGCTCTACAACGGCGCCATCAGCGGCGTGTCGCTGGACGGCCGGCGGTTCTTTTACGAGAACCCTCTGGCGTCGCGCGGCGCCCATCACCGGCAGGACTGGTTCGACTGTGCGTGCTGCCCGCCGAACATCGCGCGCCTGATCGCCAGCGTCGGCGGCTACTTCTATTCCACCGACGCCGACGGCGTGTGGGTGCACCTCTATGCCAGCGGCGAGGCCCGGATGGCGGTGGGGGAGGCCGAGATCACGGCGCGGCAGACCACAAACTACCCGTGGGAGGGGAGGGTAGAAATTACGCTGCATCCCGATCGGCCTCGGGTGTTTGCCCTGAACCTGCGGATTCCCGGCTGGTGCGAGGCCTTCACGGTGAGCATCAACGGCGCGCCCGCCTCCAACTCGACTACACGCCAAGGCTATGCGCGCCTCGCCCGCGAATGGCGCGCGGGGGACATCGTCACGCTCAGTCTGGCTATGCCGGCGCAGTGGGTGCGGGCCAAGCCGGCCGTGCGGCAGATGCTGGGCCGGGTCGCGATCCAGCGCGGCCCGATCGTCTACTGCCTGGAGAGCGCGGATAATCCGATTGCTCCGCTGGATCGCATCGCCCTACCGGAGGGCGGCGGCATCCTGCAAGCCGAATATCACCCGGACCTGTTGGGCGGCGTGACAGTGCTGCGCGGCGACGCGCTGGCGCTGGACGATGGCGCCTGGAACGGCGCGCTCTACCGCGCCAAAACCAAAGCGGACAGCTACAGCCCGATTGAGATTACCGCCGTCCCCTACTATGCCTGGGACAACCGCGAGCCGGGCGAGATGCGCGTGTGGCTGCGCAGCCGGTAATACGACGAAATTCAACTGCTCTTCTTCGTGTTCTATCTCATCGTCGCCACCCAAGCGCTCTCGCTTGTCGGCAGTCGCATGACCTCGATCGGGCTGGGCATCTGGGTGTTCAGCCACACCGGCAACACCACGCCGCTACTGTTGACGGCCTTCTTCACTGAACTGCCGGGGATGCTGGCCGGCAGCCTGCTGGGCGTCCTCGTGGACCGCTGGGACCGACGGCGCGTGCTGATGCTGGCCGACGCGGGACAGGCCGTCGGGACGCTGATCTTGATGCTCGATTTCCTGTTGGGCGGTTTCCGCGTGTGGCATCTTTACCTGATCGCTCTGTTGCAGGGGAGTTGCATGGCGTTTCAACAGCCGGCCGAAGATGCGACGACAACCATGCTGGTGCCGGAGCATCACCGCGAACGCGCCAACGCCATCCGGCAGATCGCCTTCCCGCTCGCGGGCGTGGTCGCGCCCGTGCTGACGGGCAGCCTGTACGTCGCCATCGGCATCACAGGCGTCATGGCGATTGACCTCGCCACTTTTCTGGTCGCCGTCCTGGCCATTTATCTCATTCACATCCCGCGCCCCCGGCCGACTGAAGAGGGCCGCGCCGCGCAGGGGCGGATGCTTCAGGAATGGCTCGGCGGCCTGCGCTATCTGGCGGTTCGCCGCCCATTGCTCTACTTCGTGCTCTATCTGACGTTCATCAACTTTCTGCTGAACGGCCCGCTGGAACTGGCCATCCCTTATCTAATCTTGGTGACCGGCAGCGAGGCGCTGATGGGCCGCTTGATGGGCGTGATGAGTTTCGGCGCTTTCACGGGCGCGGTCCTGGTCACCGTTTGGGGGGGCACGCGCCCGCGGATGCACACGCTCATGCCGGGCCTGCTGCTCAGCGGCGTCATGTTCTTGGCCTATGGCACGGCGCGCTCGCCGCTCGGCCTGGCCGTCTCCATCTTTCTCCTCATGGCGCCACTGCCGGTGATGAACGCGCTGTTCTTGTCCATTCGAGTTTAGAC
>Ga0209751_10001062_pt1 | contig 28737 bp, 30 predicted proteins | sample RifCSP13_1_FD_184019 | JGI IMG/M metagenome (GOLD analysis project Ga0209751, IMG submission 184019) | Soil microbial communities from Rifle, Colorado - Rifle CSP2_sed 13_1 (SPAdes) (version 2) | ecosystem: Environmental > Terrestrial > Deep subsurface > Rock core/Sediment | place: Rifle...
GCCTGATTCAGGTTATCGAAATTCCCGCTTAGGTCGGACTCGAATACGCATGGAATTTCGAGTGTCTCGCCACTCTGCACGCCACAGTCGTCTACCGGCGTATAGCGCAGTAGGAGCGGCTGCTGCGGACTGACGCGATCCGGCTTGAAGGCGTCGGTGAGCGCCTGCCGGTACATCTGCAATTCATACACGTCCGGCGCGGCGAGTGCGCCGAGCAGCGTAAACGAGCGGTCGGAGAATACCGTCCCCTGAAAGAACGCGCCGCCGTTCGCGATGGGCGTAAATTGATTGAGCAGACCGGACAGTCCCAGGCCGAGCACGCCCATTAGCCTAAACCCCAAATCCTTGAGTTTCACTTCTCTGCCTCCCGCGGCGGAGTTGGCGGCGCGCACGCTCGACGAGGCGTGCTGAGTGCCCGACCAATAGAAGTCGGTGAAGTTCGGAACCAGCCCCCGGCTATCGCCGTCGAAATAGGTAGTCGGATAACTCTTCTGCTCCAACTGCCAGCCGTCCGTGAAAAATACTTTCGTATTGGCATGATTGTTCTTCCGCACGCGCACGAAAAATGCCGCCGTGCTGGTGGCCGTGGCCGTGACGGTGAGCCGCTGCCACGCGCCGGTAGCGACGAATGCAACCTGTCCCAATGCGACGCCCAGCGTGGTCGTGATCTCGACCAGATAGGGAAAGCCGCCGCGCCCCCAGAAGTCCACCGAAAATGTATAGGGTAGGCCGCTGGTGAGAGTCGGCGTCACCTGCCGAAGGCCATCCGTCGTCGCGGCGGCGGGGGTGTATTGTACTGAATAAGCGCCGCGCCGTGAGCGGGTCGTGGTGCGCGCTAATGTCCCTGCCCCAATCGCCGCATAGCCCGTCGTGTTCGTCTCGGCGCTGGGGTTGGTCAATAGGTTCGTGCTGGCTTCCGCAATGACGACCGAGAAATATCCGCGCTCCGGGTTGAGTTCGTACCCGGAGACTACGGGGGGCAGTTCCGCGCGGCGGCGCGTCCCGATGCGTGCGAAGGTCATACGCCCGCCAGCGCCTGCATCACGGCGAAGTCGCGCGAGACCGAGCCGACCGACTCGCGCGTATTCACAGACAGGTTCCAGTTCTGCGTGCTGCTGGCATTACTCACGCCCCCGGCTACCGCCCGCGCCGGGGCAAGCATGGACACGGACGCCGCGCGGGAGGCCCCGGCGATCCCGCCGATGGCGCTGGTGATCCCTGCCGCCAGGCTCTCACCAAAGTTCTCTCCGAGCATCATGCCGAGTTTGGACGGCGATCCGATGCCGAGCGCGGCCTTCGCCGCATTGAAAGCGGCTTGGGCGGCGGCGGCGGCCTGGTTAGCCAGGCCCTGAACTGCGCCCGCGATCCCGCTCGCGATCCCGCCAATGATGCCTGCGCCAATGAGTGCCCAATCAATTGAAAATGCGGTCGTGATGCTCGTTACGATGCCATTGAACTGCGCGACGATGCCCGTCACGAACGTCGTCACCGATGTGACGATAGAAGAAATGAAGCCTGCTATCGCCGATACGATCAACCCCCAGACCGTATCTACAATCGTTTTGGCCTGGTCGAAGTTTGTCTGCCAGGTGGTGATAAAACCTGTGACGAATGTAGAAATTGAAAGCGCGATAGAATCCACGAATCCCTGAATTCCAGACACGATCAACCCCCAGACCAGGGTCACAATCGTGAGCGCCTGGTTGAAAACGGTTGACCACGTTTCGGTGAACGTCGCCAGGTCGGTTCCGACTAGTGAGAGTACTCCTTGCATGAAGGTTGCAATCGTGGTCTTGATCGTTTCTGTAATCGTCCCGACCGTGGTTTGGATGATGCCCCAGGCGGTGGACGTGTCCCCGTGCAAGAGTGCGCTGCCCGCACTCCATATCCCTGTGGCCGCCGTAATAAAGGCTGAGATATATCCACTCACCAGCGTCAGCGTCCCTCCGATGACCGTCGCAATCAGGTTGAAGGCGAATGAGACGATCCCCATGATTTCTTCACCGTGCGCGCGCCAGAACTCCGTGATCGTCGTCAGTGTGGTCGTGATGTTGGCGACGATAGTTGGCCCGAATGTGGCGATGAGGCCCTGCACGAAATCCACCATCCCCTGTACGTGCGTCATAATCATCGGCATGGATTCGATGAAAGCCGCCGCCAGCCCTCCCGCCGCGTCAATGATTGGCTGGACAGCAACCATGAAGGCAGCGAACTGAGTTTGTGCACCCGTCACGAATCCTTCTATCGCCGGGCCGATAGAATAAAACTGCTCTTTCGTCAGGCCGAGCGCGCCGAGCAGGTTAGTGACGAGCGTCGTCTGCGCCAGCGTGTCTATCGCGCCGCCCAGGTCTCCCGAAATGATAGACGCGAACGCGCCGCCGAGAGCGCCCCCGAATTCGGTAATGACCGGAATATTCGGCGCGATGATCGTATCAAACAGGTCATGTAGCGCCGGGAGCAGCGAGGCCACTGCCGACTCTCCCGCCTCGGCCAGCGTGGTCTTGAACAAGTCCCAGCCACCCGCGAGCGTATTGAGATTAGCCTGCGCCGCGCCGCCGGTCGCCTCGCCCAGCCTATCCATGATGATTGCCGTCGCCCCGGCGGTGTCCCCGGAAGCCACCATCGCCTTGACCTGTTCTTCCTGCGTCTCGGTGAATAGAATCCCCATGCGCCGGAAGCGGGTCAATGCGGAAATCGGGTCTTCCTGCGCCTGCGCCAGCAGTCGAGCCGCAGCGACAGCATCTATTCCCGTCACGGCTGCCAGATCAAGCGTAGTCTGGATGAAGCCCGGCATCTCCTCGGCGCTAACCGTCCCCATCCGCAGCGCCATTTCTTCTATCGCCAGAACTACGTCACCGCTCCCCCCAGCGAGCGTGGCGAACTTATCTGCCAGCACTTGCGCTGCCTCGGATGTAAGTCCAGCGATTCCACCCGTAGATTCGATGACGCGATTGAGCCGCGCTAGCGTCTGCTCGTCTTCTAACGCCCCAGAGAATGAGTCCACGAAAAAAGTGGTGGCCGCCTGCGCCGCTTTTCCGAGCGCATCCACCGCAACCTCGCCGATGCGCCGCAGCGCGCCGGTGGCAATCTCGGATAGAACGTCAAGACCTCCGCCCGCGATCTCGGCGGCCCTGTTCATCCCCCCCATGCCCTCATTGACCTGTCCGAGTCCCCCCAAGAAATCGGACAAGCCTTCGAGTTCTAATTCAAGTCCTGATTTTTCCAGGTCGCCCATTTAGCGTTTGCCCCGGCTGCGCGCCTGCTTCCCGCGCCGCTCCATCTCGCGCGCCTGTTCCTGCGCGAGAACGGCCTCGATTTGATTGTGGCTGCGGTAGGTCGCCACGATGGCGCTCTGTTCCTCGCCGTCGAGTCCGGCGAACTGCTGGAAGGTATAGCCCGCCCAGCGCGCCGCCAGCCGCCATTCCAGTTCCGGCATATAGGTCACGCCGGAGCGCGGAACGCGAATGCTGAAAACGTCGCGGCCCCTAAACAGGGGGACGAAAGTCGTCGGCGACTTTTTCAGTCACCGCTTCCTCCGTAGGCTGTGAGCGCCGCAGGACGGCGTTCATGATCGCCTGCATATCCGCCTGCGATGTGACGAGAATCCGCGTCACGTACAGCACCAGATCATCTTCCGGGAGTTCGAGTTCCCCCTGCGCCGCCGCGCGTTCGCGCAGTTTCGAGACAGCTTGTGCATCTACTTCGCATTGCACTCCGAAGCGAACGAGCTTCTGGAAAAATTCCTGCCCGAAGTCGGCGTTGTAGTCGGTCAGCGCCGCGCGGTATTCGGGGTGGGCTGGGTTCGCCTCCCATTTCTTTGTCTCGCCGTAGGCGACTTCCACTAGTGGCGGCTCCGGCTTTAGGATTATGCGTCGGAGGGCCTTGCGTATATCGTTGAGCAAGAGTGGAGAAACGTAATTTACTTCTAGCGTAGCCCGGCTGTCCGGGAGCGTCACCGTCCCGGTCAGATTCAGGACTGGTTTTTCGTTTCCGTTATCTTTCATTTTTCAATCTTCCTTCCTTACAAACTACTCGCTACTCCGAGCAGCAGCACGCCATCCGTTCCGTTCCCGGCCAGCCCGCCGAGCACAACGTTGTTGGCATTCGTCTGCGCCCCGGCGTGCGGAACGGCGATGCGGTTGATGCGGTCAATCACCGGCCAGTTGAGCAACCGCTGGCTGCCGCCGTCGTTGCGCGTCCAGGATGCGCCGCCGTTCCAGGTCGCCCACAAGCGCCCGGTCGGGGTATTGTCGTCGTGGACGAAGTAGCCGACTTCGTCGGTGGCGAACACGATGTCGCGCACTGCGCCTGCGCCCGTCCCGGTGAAGGCGAGCGCCGTCCAGGTCTCGCCGCCGTTCTCGGTGTAGAACACGCGCCCGCTTGCCCCGGTTCCCACGAACCAGAGTTTGCTCGTCTTGACCCACAGCGCGAGGATATTGAGCGCGATGGCGCTCGGTTCGGTCACGGTCACGGCCCAGGTCGCGCCCCGGTTCTGGCTCACGATCACGTCGCTGTTGCCGCCGACAGAGACAATCGTCTCTCCGCCGTCGCCGTGGATGCGGTACAGGTCGTTGGTCGTGGTGTCCCCGGAGTTGATGGCCGTCACCCCGGCCATGATGTCGGTCGCCTTGTAGACGTAGCCGCCATCGCCGCAGAAGAAAATCTCGCGGCTGGACAAAATGTAGATGTCGTTGGGAGAGTTCGCGGCCAGGAAGCCGGTCGAGACTTTGGTGAACGTCCCCGGCACTCCGGTATTGACGTTGACCGTCGCCCAATAGTAGGCGTCCAGCCCCAACACCATGAGTTTGTCGCCCACGATGTCAATCGCCAGCGGGTCCTCGGTTGCGCCGAACGAATCAATATTCGTCTGCGCCCACGCGCCGCCGCCGTCTACCGTGTAGACGACTTCCGCCGGGAAGCCGGGCGAGCCTGCGCCGCTGGACTTCGTGACGGCGTAGATGCGCTTCGTGCCGTCATCCGCCGGGCCGCAGTCGCCGCATTGCAGGCGGCTGCCGTAGACCACGTCCACGACCTCGCGCGAGATTTCCGATTCGGCCTCCGCCCCGAATCCGAGCTTGCCCAGGCTGTATTTCGTTTCGAGCGTGAGCGAAACATCGTCCTGCACCTGGTCGTCGTCCTCCCACGCCATGCGGTCGCCCTCGTCCACCTCGGTCGCCTCGGCGTAGGAGACGATCTCAACCTGGTCGCTCCAACCGTTAAGAAAATCAGACGGGTCTTCGCACGCGCCCACCGGCAGGTACAGGTTGAAGGCGCATGACAGGTCGCCGAGCTGGAAGGGCAGCGTATTGCGCTTCTCCAGGATGGAGAGCGTGGCGGTCGGGAAGTCCGGGGCCGTGACCTTGCGGCCCGCGACCTTGTAACTCTTGTAGCCGCCGGGATTCGGCACGCGGATCGGCTCGATCCCGCCGAGCAGGGGCCGCGTGACCCCGGTCAGGATCATATACTGCGCGTCCTGCCCCGCGTACTGGACGCCGTTGGAGGGCGCGGGGCCGCCGCCCTGATAGAAAATGCGGCGGTTCTGCTGGGTGGTAACTTCATCTTTGGTCGGGCGTGGCATAGTCGTTTGTCCTTTCCTTACATCTGGTCGGTGATTCCCGGCATGATTCTCAGCGCCTTGACCTGCTTCCAGGCCCAGACGTGCCCGCGCCGGTGTCCGAACGGGTTATCCAAATCCTGCGCGCTGATAGCAAAGCGTTCGTCATTGTTACCGGCAGTGCGCGATAGGTCGAACTGCCAACGGTAGAGTTCCTTGTTTGCGGGTTCACAGGCGCACAACGGACGCCCCAATTCCGCCGCTGCCAATCGTGCGATGAGAGTTTGGAATTCCCGGCTCACGTCCTGGTCTTCCAGCGCGTGGCCCGCGAGATAGCGCACCTGGACGCGCTCCGGCTCGCGGCACGCGCCCCACGGCAACGCGCTCCACAGGCCGCTCGTCACGTCGAGCACCGCTTCCCCGATGCCGACGATCCCCAGGCGCGCGTCCCGGATTCCCGCGCGCGCGATGGCGCGGCCTTCAGCCGCCGGGTCGCGGCTGGCGTCGGTCGGGGAATAATCCACGTCCCCGCACGCGCCGCAGCAGCACCACCAGCCATGACACGGCTCGGTTTCCCATATAATCATCGCCTGCGACGTGGCGAGCGTATTCCCGTCCGGCTCGGTCTCGCGCATATAGATCACGAGCGACGTAGCGAAGTTGGCTGAATCGTCCGGGTCAAGAGAGTCGGGAGAGACGCCCTCGTACAGCACCGGCCTGACGCACAGCCAGGCCGCGCCCTTGATCGTGAGCGTGCCCGCTGCAATCGTCGCCACTACCGGACGGATGCGCCAGCGTTCGCCCACGCCTGACCCGTCGAAGCGGTCTGCGGCAGCAAAATAGATGGCGAATTTGTCCGAGTCCGTTTCCGCCGTGGCGAGCGTGGCGGTAAAGGTATCGTCCAGCCCGTCGCCGTCCTCGTCGGAATAGACGAGGGATGCGCCTGCGGTCGTGACCGTCCCGGCCAACGTCAGACTCTCGACGCCGATAGCCTGGACGTGGCCGCTGCCCCACGGCAGGCGCGGCGCGATGAAGAGTCCCTGTGTATCCCAATTGGCGACGCGGGTTTCGGCGCGATTGAAGTAGCGCGGCCACGGTATCGTTTCTTCACGGTAGCGCGGGGCCACGTCGTAGCCCAGATAATTTCTGAGCATGGTTTCCGCCGATTCGATGGCATCCGCGATCTCCGCCCGTCCCGCGCGATCCGTTCCCTGCCAGGCATACTGCCTCAGGATCGTGTTGCAGTTGGACGTGACCGGGACGGTAGCATTCGCCAATCCCCAGAAGTGGAAGGGGTTGTACGACATGCTGCGCCGGAAGTCTTCGAGCGGGAGCAGGTTCACGCGATGACCTTATGCACGATCACGACCCCGCCCGCGATGGCAAGCGCGTGAAGCGCGTACTCACTCACGTTCGCATAGGGCACGAGCAGCGCCGCGCCCCACGCCAGCCAGAATGACAGGCACAATACGCAGCCCAGCCCGCGCCCCAGCCACGATTTTTGACCCGCCCAATCCCGCAATGTCGAGAAGATGTCAAAAGGCCCGTCTTCAATCGCGATCATGCGCGCGACGCGGTAGGCGGCCAATACTCCGAGGAAGAATTGCAACGCGGTCACGCGGGCGTCTCCGGGAGTTCGCGCAGTTCGGTTCCCTTGACTATTTTTGTCGGCCCCTTGCGCGCGCGCTTGACGACGCCCTCCGCCGTCTGGATGGCCTGAACGGGCGCAGCGGGTTCCAGTGCGGGCGCGGGTACAGATGCGATCACAGATGCGGGCGCGGGCATCGGCTCGTCGCCGGAGAGGACGCCCACCACGCGCCAATGCCCGGTCGCCGCGAGCATCGCCACGTCGTCCGGGTGGGCGTTGATGTAGCGGTGCATGGTAGTATTGCCGCCCTGGTAGGCGCGCCCGGCCTTCCCGCGATATGTCACGGCTCCCGTGCGCGTCCCGGTGAATTCCAGGCGCACGGGCTGGATAGTCGGCGCGGGCGCTCCCGCCGTCGCCCCGCTCGTCTGCGACATGGACGGGTTGAGCGTCGTTCCGCGCGCGGTAATCCTGAGGCTGAGTCCGGTTTTGGCGTTGGGGGTTTCATCCCACGCTTTTTTTGCGGCCATGATCGCATCTCCGTTCCCCCCACAGCACGACTTGGTTGCCATTGGGTCTACTCCTGAAAAACGTTCCTTGAGTTTCATTAACAGGGATTCGCGTTCGCGCATCGCGTGCGCCGTGCGCGTCCCGGTCGTGCGCCGCACGACGATGAGCGGCTCGGCCACGCGCTGGCCCTGGATGCCTGCCAACGCGCAGCGCGCGAAGAAATCCCAGTCCTCCCAGACGATCAGGTCTTCCGCGAACTTGACGCGCCGCGCATCCTCGGTCGCCATGAGCACGGCGGTGAGATGCTTTCCGCCCAAGTCGGAAAAGTCCAACCATGCTCCGGCGTGATAGTCCGGGCTTTTCTGTTCGCGCGTCCCCTGCGCATCCTGCTCGTACCAGTCCGGGTACACGTAGCGTCCACCCGCGTTGGCATAGGCGCGGCATAGATGCGCCAGCGCATCCCGATGCAGGTAATCGTCCGCGTCCAGAAAGAAGGCGAGCGGGGCGTGGGCGTGGGCGAGTCCTACGTTGCGCGCCTTACCTGCGCCCAGCTCCGGGCCATCCGGCGCGTCATTGGCGATGTAGGTCGCGAACGGATAAGGCTTTAGAACGTGGTCTAATTCGATTCCGGCATCGTTGACCACAATCACTTCCCAATCCCGCATCGTCTGACCCAGCAGCGAATCGAGCGCGAGCGGGAGAGTGGTTGCGTGTCCCGGCCCGACCGGGATAATCACGCTCACGCGCGGGTCGGAATAGGAACGCACGGGCGGGGCGCTCGCCGAGGGCGCGGCCAATGGGTATTCCCGGTCACGCATCCACGGCGAGAAATCATCCGTGGGGACGTAGGCGCGCGTCTTGTGCGCGCCGTCGCCGTGGTCGCGGTAGATCATCCAGGGTGAGTCCGTCACCTGCGCCGCGGTGAATCCAACTGACAGACCGCGCGTGTAGAATTCGGCGTCCTCGCCCGGCGCATAACGCTGCCGATAACCGCCGCACCGCTCCCATAGCGAGCGCCGGAACATGGCCGCCGTGGGGATGGTCGTATTCGGCGGCACGACCGGCGAGGCCTGCCACTCCCAATCGAAGCCGCCCGTCCAGACGTTCCCGGTTGTCTGCCGTCCGGGGCGCATCCACGCCATGCCGGTGTAGGCCACGCCTAATCCCCGGTCGCGCATCATCGCCTGGCGGCAGACTTCCACGTAACGCGGCGCGAGCATATCATCTGCATCCAGGCAGACCAGATAAGGCGCTTTGGCTTCCGCCACGCCATTGTTGCGCGCCGCCGCCACGCCCTGATTGCTCTGGCGCAAAATCTTTATCCTATTCTTGTAGCGCGCCAGGATGCTTTCCGATTCGTCCGTCGAGCCGTCGTCCACCACGATGACTTCATCCGCTTTGTAGGATTGCGCCAGAACGCTCTCGATACACTCTGCCAGATAACGAGCATAATTATGATTGGTAATGACGATTGCGACGCCGTGCGTCTCGGCCCGCGCTTCCCCCGCTATTCGCGCGTATAATTCAGCGTATTGGCGCATTGCCTTTTCCCAGGTAAACTCGCGCGCGCGAATGCGGCAATTCGTCGAAAGCGCCTCACGGTGACGGCGGATGTAGTCCAGTCCGGTCATTAGCCCGTCCCCGTCTCCGGGCTGTACGAGATACCCGTCCAACTCATGCCGCACGATGTCCCGCGTTCCGCCCCAGGCGTAGCCCAGCACCGGCACGCCGCAGGCCATCGCTTCGAGCGTCCCGATCCCGAACGTCTCTTTGGTCGTCGCCAGATAGACCGCCGCGCCCCGGATCGTCTCGCGCATCCGCTCCGCCGATTGAACGCCCGTGATGGTCATTGTCTCCGGCGCGGCTTTCCCTTTTGGCGCGAAGGTCGAGACGACGCGAACCTTGCGCCGCGCAAGTTCCCAGGCGGGAGACGGGTCGCAGACATCATCGCTGCCTCTGTTTTTATTCCAGAGCACATAGCCCGCGCTCAATCCCGGCTCCCATTCATCCGGCTCGATTCCGTGCCCGATGATGACCGGCGACACGCGCATGTCGCGGCGGAAAGGCAAGGCGACCCAATCGCTCGGCACGGTGATAGCGCGCGCGCGCCGGGCCGCCGCCGCGATGCGCGTGTTGGCGTCTGTATGCCATTGACTGTATTCGCCGCTGCCTACGTCTCCCAGCCAGTACAGCCCGTGGCAATGGAGCACGTCCAGGCGCGGGATCGCATTCTGCTGCGTGTGGCTGGCGATCACGTTCGCCTGCTCCGGCGTTCCGACGAGCGTCACGCCCAGGCGCGGGAGATATTTGTATTGCGCGTGGACAACGCGCCCGATACCGTGCGCGGCGGGATGCGTTTCAGGCGAGGGCCAGAGATAAACTTTAGTCATCGGCTCAACCCAGCCAATAGTAGTTTCCCCGGATGTGGGGAATGTCGCGCCGCTCAAGTTTCAATTCCTGCGCTAGATTTCGCAGTGGGCCTCGGGTATCCTCCCCGTGCCATAGTCCATCGAGCGCGGAGGCGAGGACGTGACACGGGCGGATGAGTGACAGATACTCCGCCTGAATTTCGACGTTCATTTCCGAGAGCGACCATAGCGCCACGAGCAAATCGCATTCCAGCGGGGCGGGGGAGACGTGGATTTCCGCGCGCAGGTCAAAGGCGTCCAGATAGAAACGCTGCAAGAGCGCGAATTCCGGCAGGTCGAAAATCACATAGCGCCCAGTGAAGCCCGCACGCCGCGCGATTTTGCACAGCGCCCCATATCCGCCGCCAATCTCTGCAATCGTTTCGAGTTCGGCAACCTTGCTCCCCGTCGCCTGCTCCCACTGCATCAGGTGATAAGCCTGATGTACCAGGTTCCCGGAAGTCCACGGCTCGCCCGGCAATCGCGTGGGATGGCCGAAGTCGTCCTCGCGGATGGCGTTTTCCCATCGTCCCCAACCGTCTGCCTTCAATTCCACGAGTTCGCCTAATGTATAAGGCGCATGACCGACGAACATTGTTTGTACAATAGTCGGCCAGGTCAGGAACATTCCCGGATCGTCGTCGCGGACGTGCTCCCGGATGTCCCGGCGCTTGTCCGACCAGAAATCTCCCGACTCGATCTCTGGCAGCAAATCGAATTCGCGGCGCAGGTCGTCAGTTTTCATAGACGAGTTCCGGTGAAGCGATGGGCCTTTTCTCAAAGTAAGCGCCAATCGTTTCGACAATGTGCGCCAGATCGTCTGCGCTAAGCGCCTGGTGGCAGCCCACGTAGAATCCGCTCCGGTTGATCCAGGCCGCGACCGGGTAATCTGATTCCCGGAACATCCCGCGATAGCAGGGCTGGTTCGTGAGCGGCAGCATCTCGCGCGTCTCGATCCCGTTCTCTTCCAGCCACGCGCAGAGTTCGCCTTTTGATTCATTCCGCAATACGAGCGGGTACATCATCCAGGAATGTTCGCCGCCATCACGCACGCGCGGGAGTTGCAATACGTCCGCATAGGGCGCGAGGCCGCGCGTGAGCGTTTCGGCGTTCTGTTGGCGCTGGCGTAGGATGTCCGGCAGGTCGTCCAGCTGCCCCAGGCCGAGCGCGGCTTCGAGTTCGGTAATGCGGAAGGAATGCCCCACGCGCTCGAAGCGGAAGCGCCGCGCGATGATCTCCCGCGTCGGCTGCTCGTCGTCGTCAATCGAAATGTAAATCCCATCGCGCCCGTGGTTGACCAGCGAACGCATGACACGCGCATATTCAGCGTCGTGCGTGACAGCCAGGCCGCCCACGCCGGTCGTGAGCAGGTGCGCGGCGTAGGTCGAGAAGCAACCGATGTCTCCCCACGCGCCTACACTCAGACCGTGGTGCTTGACGCCCATGCACTCACATGAATCTTCGATGACCTTGAGCCGGTGTTCGTGAGCGAATACGGCAACCTTGTCCATTTCGCACGGCTGTCCGAAAACGTGAACGGGGAGTATCGCGCGCGTGCGCTCAGTCAGCGCAGTTTTCAGCCAGCGCGGATCGAGCGTATAGGTTTCCGGGTCAACGTCCACCAGCACGGGCTTGAGACCGTTATGCAGCACGACGTTGACCGTCGCCACGAAGGTCAGCGCGGGAACGATGACTTCATCGCCGTCGCGCCAATGGTGGATTTCCTTGAGCGTTTGCAGCGCCACCTGTAGGCTGGACGTGCCGGAGTTGGAGAGCACGGCGAAATAGGCCTGATGCATCTTTGCGAAGCGCCGCTCGAATTCCTGAGATATCGGGCCGTAAGTGATGCGGCCCGTGTCCAGCACTTCGCCCACGAGCGCGCGCATTTTTTCGGTGACGTTGAATGATCCCACGCCAATGGTCATAATGGTTCCAGATAGTCCAATGCTTCAAGTTCCTGCCAGTCTTCAGCCCGGAGCGCAGCGGGCGGAACCTGATAGCCCCCGTCGAGTGTGACCTTGCCGTGTTGTATGGCGATGAGATAGCGCGTCGGCCACTGGCGCGTTCCCAACACGCGCGCCCCGGCCTCATTCATACGCGCCGTACCATTGATCTCCGTCTGCCAGGGCGTCTCACCCGGAATCAGGTAGCGCAGCAGTTCGGAGCGCCGCCAAATCCCAGCCTGAAAACTGAGCAGGTAGGGCACGGGCAGGTTGTTGGTAATCAGGTCGAGCCATCCCAGCGCGCCGACTTCGCGCACATTGCCCGCATAGAGCCGATCACTGGACAGATCAACCCGCGCCACGTCCCGATGCTGCGTCATGTACTGCGCGACGAGTTCCACGGCTTCGGTATCCACGTTCCTGAGTAACCAGAAATCTTCCATCCACCACAAGATGAGTTCGTCTGGCATATCCTTGAGCGCCTGGATAATTCCGTCGCTCCACCGTTCCACCGGATAATCCGCGAATGCACCGATGCTGTACCAGTTGTGCGGCGCGGGCAGCGATAATTCCGGGCGCGTGTAGCCCGCGATAACGAGCGGCGGATGGGCGGGCCAGTATTTCTCCATCAGGTGTAGGCATGGCCTGAGCGCCCACAGGTGTTTGTCAGACGTGCTCAGGAAGATTCGCACGCGACAGATACTCCGCGACCGTCTCGAATAGACCATCGGCCAATTGCGTCTTGAAGCGCCAGCCCAAATCAGCGCGTGCACGGCTTGCATCTGAGAATCGTTCCCGGTCTCCGCCGTTCCCTCCGGTGAATTCAACCGGCTTGTGTCCGGTGCGCGTCATGCGCTGGATTTCGGCCACGAGTTCCCGGATGGGGATGCACGTCTCGCCATCCGTGCCCAAATTGTAGACCGCGCCGGGCGTGCCGTGTTCTAGCACCGCCATCATTCCCGCCATCCCATCCTCCACATACAGGAATTCGCGCCGTTCTTCCCCCGTTCCATGTACCCGGATCACGTCATCGGTCAGGCATTTTTTTATCAGCGCCGGGATAACGTGCGCTCGCTCGTCATAGTAATCATGCGGCCCATATAGATTGCTTGGCCTGACGATGACGGCGTGGGGCAGACCTGACCATTCCACCGCGCGCTCACCCATGCGCTTGGCCCAGGCATAGCCCGAGTTGGAGTCGTCCGGTTCGCCCGCGTGCCCGCTTTCTTCTCGCGCGGGTGAATTGTAGCCATCGGCGTAGACGCATACGGACGAGATTTGCAGAAAGCGCGGTACGCCCGCTGTCTGCGCCGCGCGTACCGGGACGGTCTGTAAGAGCATATTGCGCTCGAACATTTCCAGCGCGTGCGCCTGGTTGTAGAGCACCCCCGCGACGTAGGCGGCCAAGTTGAAAACTGCGTCCGCGCCCTGAAAGACGCGCGCGCAGGCTAACATATCTCCCGCATCGCGCGCCTCGTATTCGATGCCCTCGACGAGGTTCTGTCCACGGCTGAAGTCGTCCATGACGACGGTGAACGCGCCCTCGTCGCGCAGGCGGCGCGTCAGGTGAACGCCCACGAAGCCCGCGCCGCCGGTGACGACTACTCGTTTTCCAGACCAAAAGGACATTGCGATTATGCGGGGTGAACCGTCCGTAGACGATCCACCCCGCGCTAGAAAAATCAGGGTTACGCGGTGGGCGAGAAGTACGAAGGCCCGCGCCCGTCGCGATCCGTGCCGCCGCCGTCCACGAAGTAGGACGTATTCGACGGATCCCACGACCGCTGATGCTTGACCGGCGTGTACTTCACGCTGTCCAACCGCGCCGCGATCTGCGGCGTTTCCAGGATCACGCGCCACTCGGTCTTGGCGAGCATCTGCACGCAGAAGTTCGTCGGCGGCTTCTTGTGCCACAGGAATCGCCCGGCGTTGCTGGTGAAGTACGAGTCACCCGGCGCGAAAATCTTCGCCATCTCCATCGCGCCCATCGGCCCATCCCAGTTGACGTATTCCAGGAACGTCACCGGGCGATTGCCCAGGACGCGCGTCGGAACGAAGTAGAGCGTGGCGCTGAACGACTCGCCCGCCAGCACCGTCTCGGCAATGCCATCGTCCAGGATGACCGGCACGCGCTGGCCGTCAATGAGAAGATATTGCCCGGTGCGGGTGAAGATGTCGCCGCGCATGTCATCGCGCATCCGGTTCTGTTCCATCAGGTCAATGACGCCCCGGTTGTTCTCGCCCGCGACCGTGCAGCGATAGGAGACGTAAGCACATGGCCAGACTTCCGTGAGTTCGTAGAACATCGCCCAAGGGACGACGATCACCCATGAGGCGGGGTCGAGGCCCATATGGGACGAGTTGTATTTGAGATTCCTGAAAATGCCGGTAATCTCGCGCACGTACCAGTCGCCGTTCGTGTTGATCTCGCGGCTGTTCGCATCGCGCACGATGGAGTCGGCGGCGGGGCAGGCGGTCCCCGTCTCCGCATCGCGATAGCCGTCGTTGATGAGGATGTCCAGGCCATACGGCTCCTTGTAGCCGTTGTTGGCCGTGTTGTTCGTCGGCGACCCGTCGTAGAGCACGGTGGCGAAGTCGCGCCCCCAGGCAGTCGCAAACTCGAACAGCGCCTTTGCGATCTCGGAACGCACGGCGAGCGCGGGGCTGGCATTGGCCGGGGCCTGCGGCGTGAAGAAGTTCCCCGCCACCGGATCGCCGATGAGCGACAAGTCATTGAAGTCGCTCCGGTTGATGAAGCGCCCGGCGCGGTCAATGTCGAAGACGCGCGTCATGCGCGAGAAGCGACCCCACACGAAGGCGTGGGTGCAGAGCTTCATTACAATTTGTTACTCGTACTTTCATACGGGTGAAACATTTCTGCTTCACTCTGCAAGTTTTTTTTCTTGCAGTTCAGACTATACCTTTACCCCAGAGGGGTACTCCGTTTCTAGTCGTTGCACCTTCCTGATTTACACAGCAGGCTTGGCTCAGTCTTGGCATTTCAGCGTTGACTGAATTTACGGAGTGTTTCAATCCCAATTGCTTGAGAAAGGGGCCACAGCTAACCCTGCCACAGGCGGATCGTCGCATACGCCTGACGGCTCGCCGCCGGTCGAGGCCGTGACGCCGGTCATGATCCCGTACAGCGGATTGTCGTAGATGCTCGTGCGCGACGGGAGCATGTCGAGCAGCCCCAGGCGCGGCATGACCATCGCGTTAACCAGGTCGGGTTCGAGTCCGGGATACGAGAACAGTCCGGCCACGCCCCCCGGCTGCGGGCCGGTGACGCCGTGTCCGTAGACCGTGGTCGGCGTGGACGAGACGGCCTTCTGCCGTCCGCCGTTCTGTGCCAACTGCGCGGCCAAAAGCGCCGAGGCGAGTTTCTGATAGTCGATGTCTTGAGTTTGAGTGGTCATCATGATTCCTTTCTATTGCCCGGCCTGAGTCAGGCCCGGCGCGAGCGCGTTCAGGAACGGCGCGAGCGGGTCAGCCTGCGGGAACGCGGACTTGAAACGCTCATCGGCGACGCTCTTGCCGTCCGCGCCCACGGCGACCGGCTTGCCTTCCTGAGAGGGCCGATAGAACGCGCGCGGCAGGTCGCCCTTGAGTTCGGACACTCCCGCCAGCGCCGCCGTTAAGCCGGTTTCTATCCCGGCCAGCCGGTCGTTGACGGCCTTCTCGCGTTCGGCCTGTTCCGCCGTGGCTTTTTCGCTTTTGCCCTCCCCGGCGGATTCGAGTTTGGTCAACCGTTCGGCCAACGGCGCGACCGCCTTTTCAAGCGCGGCCCCGAATTCTTCCTCGGTCATGTCGGACATGCGCCGACTTTCTTTAGAGCGCAAGCCTGCGTCATCGGCCTCCTTCTGGCGCTTGTCGGCCTGCTCGATGACCGCCTGTGCCTGTTCTTTGCCCAGAAGTTTTTCCAGGGCTTCCTGCTTGTCCTTTTCCATGTCAACCTCCTTGACGAGTAACTGCGTAACCGTGTTGCTGGCTTTGCCTTTGGGGAGCAGACTGCGCTCCTTGCGCCGGATCGTGTTGAATATCCCGTCCTTGTCCGGCTCGATTTCGGGATGCTTGAATCCGATTGAGATTTCCAGGTTATCCACCTGCGCCTTGACCGACTCGGCCACGACGTCGTTGGCGAACGTGCCCGACTCGACGAGTATTTTTTCCTGCATGGCGTTGTAATCGCACTCGCCTAGCACTGCGCCGGGCGTATGCCACCACAGAAGCGGGCCATAATCTTTTTCCTTATCCGCGCGCGCCACGTCCGCCGCGAGCGCCTTGCGGCTGATAATTTCTTTGTCGCGGTCTTCGTAGGCCGACGATGAAAATGATACCCAGCGATATTTCCCCGCCGCGTCCTTGAAAACAGTCAGGCTCGAATCTCGTCCGGTATACGCTTTGTCGCATTCCGCGCCGAGCGAGACGGCGTTATTGTGGATGGTTTGCAGCATCTCATTATCTTTGGACGAGTGGCGGCGGCCTTCCTTCCACCGCTCGAATGCGCCCGTCAGAGTTTCCATGAGAGAATCCACTACGGATTTAGAGCGGGGGGCCTCGAGGGTTTCCGGCGCGGGGGGTGTCTCGATTTCCTTTTTATCTTCCTGTTCGGATTTCTCCGCCCGCGGTTCTTCCCGCACTTCCTTGAGCAGCGGCCCCGGATCATTCAAGAGTGCCTGCAACTCGCGCGCCGCCTTCGCAATCGCCGCGCCTTTGTCGGCCACGTCCTCACTCACCAGGATATTGTCCGTCACGGACTGGAATATCCAGGCCGCCTGACCGATGGCCGCCGCCTTCTCTTGCGCGTCCATCGCCGCCAGCGCATCGGCCAGCGTCAGCGCGCCGCCGTAGGGTGGCGAGGGGGCGTAGGCCATCTCCGGTTCGCCCCAATGTTTCTCAGTCTCCGGCTCTTCGGCTTCTTCGGCCTCGGCCAACGCCTGCTGCGCTATCGCGGCCTTGCTCTGCAAGTCGCGCAGACGGCGGCGCTCGGCGGCTTTCTGTTTGGCGATCTTGGAATTTGAATTTGGCATCGCGCGTTTTTCCTTGTTCAGACTGCTACAGCAAATCGCTATGGCGCTTGACTTCTCGTGGCCCTGCGCCATTACTTTTTCAATGCAGGCGTCCATGAGTTCTGTTTGAAATTCACTAACACATGAATACGGCATTGATTATTTTTCCGATATGCCATATAATTACTTACAAACGACATGCCAAAGCGAAAGTTCACGTCCAACAAAGAAATAATCTATAAATATGTTGGGGGAAGAAACCGACCAGGAAAGTTTGTTGCTTGCCCATCTTGTCTATCTAAGAGATGGGTAAGTTTGGATAATCTATCTCGGTCTCGTGATTGTCTGAATTGCAAAAGGAATTCTGTCACTTGTATATGTCCAACCTGTCAAAAAGTATTTACGAAACCGATTAGCCGTAGGCAAAAATTCTGTTCGCGTGAATGCTCAGATATACCCATACGATTAGAGATGATTCATTGTAAACATTGCAACAAACATTTTCAGCCACAAGGTTCAAAGACTAAATACTGTTCCAGAACATGCTACTTAGATTCAAAACTAAACCGAATTCCCAAGACCTGCGAAACCTGCCACAAGGGATTCTGGGTTATTCCCTCCAACGTCAAGCGAAGATTCTGTTCACTTGCATGTCGAAATCAAAAAGGACAAAACAACCCAAACTTCAGAAACGGATTACACATCAATAGACCTTTTCCTTATCCCTATGGAGGGAAGTGGCCCATAATTCGTAAATGGATATTAGAGAGAGACAATCATCAATGCCAATATCCAAGATGCGGAAAGTCGGTCACACTCCAAGTCCATCACAAAATAAAGTTTTCAAAGTTCAAGAGTAAATCAGAAGCAAACTCACAAGAAAATCTGATTACTCTCTGCGGACTTCATCACCGAGAATTAGAAAAGTCGGCCTAACAAAAACGGCGCGGCATTCCTGTCTCAGGAACGCCACGCCGTAGCATGGTTGCGTTAGATATTCAGTTTTCCCGGCGGTTCTATTCGCCCGTCAGACCGTCAGGCACAACGCGCCAGAAGGCCCAGGTCGGGCCGCCCGGATTGACGAGTAGCATACAACCGCTCCCCTGTTCGCGCAAGTGGTCAAGTTTGGCTAGTAGCCGCGCCTGCCGGTGGGTCAGCCCCATCGCCTCATAGCGCGCCACGTCGTCCAGCATCGAGCGCGTGACGGTGACGGTGTAGGGCGTTCGGGATTCGGTCATCGTTTCACTTTTAGTCCACAACGTCGGCACGTCAACGGTATCCAGACTCCGCCCGCCGTCCAGTATCCCGGCTCCCAATCGTGCTTCTTGAACTGGCAGACGAGCCAGCGGATGATATTCAATCCAGCAACTCCCCACAGCGCATACAGTTGCGTCGGCCATCTTCTCCCGGCTTGCCCGGTTTGTGGCCACCCGCCCGCGTCGCGCAGTTCAGGCGCGCGGCGGCCAGTCCAAAGACCAGGCGTGCGCGCAGCGTCCAGTAGAACTTACGCGAGACGCTGCCGAAATACATCGAGACGAGGGCGCGCGGGCTAATCATTTCGCGTGATATTCCTTCAAGACCCTCTTGAAGCGCGGCACGAGTTTCTTCTGGATGCGTTCCTGGATGATGATGCTGAATTCGCGCGGCTCAGTTCCCGGATGCGCCACGGCCCGCGCCGAAACCCAGACCGTCCCGCGCTTGCCGGGGCTGCTGGAAATAACGCGCGGGCGCGTCTTGGCCGAGCCTCCCACGGTGAAGACCAGCGGCCCCGGCCCGCGCGGGGTGATCGGATGCGCGCGCGTGCCGGTGTCTACGTAACCATAGATTTTACTGCGCGTCGAGATTGACCAGCCCGCGCGTGCCAGGCGCAACTCGAAACTTGGCTTGTGTTCCCAGGTCGCCGTCGTCTTCTCAAAGAGTTGTAGAGCCTCAATGGCTAGATCATCCTGGGCATCCTCGCGCGCCTGCTCGCCCTTCGGAACGTCAAAGAGTTTTTTGGGAATGTTATTCTTGAGTCGGAATTTGACGGCCATGCCCTATGCCCCAATTGTAATTATCTCGCCCGCATCGGTTTCGAGATAACACTGACAACGATACCCGCCGCAATCCATCGCTGCGCCGGGCTTGCGTGGAATGTAATCGCGTTGCACATACCATTTTGCACTATGCCGTTGTTCGTCCAACTTGGCGCAGGTATCACAGTGATCCGTATCTCCATAATGCCAAGTAAGCATTTGATTCTTTTTCCCACGTAAAATCCCCTCAGCGTAAACAGCATCCAGCGTCGCCGCGTAGCCGTCCGCGCGCAACTGCGCTTCGGCGTCCGCGTCCACCGTCCCGCGCAGGTCACGCAGGGACGCGAATAGGTCGTCCAGGTAGCCTAGTTCCTCGTTCATGCGCCCCGTGAGCCAGCGTTCGTCGCCGTCTTCGACTTCTTCCGCGCCGCCCTCGGCATAGCCCACATAAAACGATTCCGGGAAATGGTCAATGACTGCGCGGCGCGCGGCGTTCTTCCAGCGCGTGATTGCGCCCGCGCTATCCAGGTAGCCCACGACCGCCGCGTAAATGGACAGGCGATACTCGCGGCGGACGGTCGGATAATCGCGCGTATCCGGGAGCGCGGCTTTAGCGCGATTCAGTTCCCGGATGGTTTCATGCTCAATCTCGTCCAGGAATGTTTCAAGCGTTGACATGAACTTCCTTGCGTATGGCTCTCAATTCCGAGAGTATTCTTTCCAGGCGCACGATAGATTTTTCCGACGTGCTTTCAGGGATAGGTACGGCAGGCGCTTCCGGTGTCGGCGTCTCTGGCTGTTCTTCTTCCGGCTTCTCAATGTCCGAGAGCGTGTCGCCCGCCGTCGTATCGGCAGGAATAAACTCTTTGGGAAGTTGGTCGCGGTCAACGCCGAGTTGCGCCGCCTGCGCCGGATTAATGCTCCCCATGTCCACCCAGGTCTTGACCGCCGCCGCCTCGTCCATGCGGACTTTCGCTTCCCGCTCCCGGTCGCGGATGTCGCGCTCGTGGAAATAAAACGTGGTACGGCTGTCGAGCACGTACTGATTGACCGCGTGTGTCCAGTCTTTGCGCCAGGCCGCCAGGCCCATGCCCTTTGACGATTCGTCCAGCACCACCGTCTGCGCGCCTGTGCCGAGGCCCTGCCCCGATAGCGGCTGCAAATCCTGGACGGGAATGCCGATGGCGCGCGCGAACGTCAGAACAGCGATGTCGAATTCTTCCTTGCGGTTGAATCCATCCGGGAGTTCGGAAAGCGGGATACGCACGTGGTTGATCGGGGTATCTCCCATCAGCGCAATGATGACCGACCCCATGTACTGAATGACGCCCTTCGCCGCCTTCTCCGCGCTGGCGGCGGTCTTGGCGTCGTCGATCTGAGAATCGAGAACGCCCTGGATGAAGTCCAACGCTAGCGCGCGCGAACCGCTCACCTTCTCGCGCACGTATCGCTCGATGGCTTCCAGTTTGAGAATAGCGTCATAGGCGCGCTCCGCCGCGGCGTGGCCCACGCCATACCACAAGTCGGCCTGGTCGGGATTGTCCGAGAGAATAAAAGCATCGTGCCAGCGCATCTCGTGCAGCGCGCCCAGCCGGTCACGATAGAGTAGCGGTATTTCGGGGTCTCCGGTGCGGATGGCACGGAACGTATCCAGCGGGATGAGGCCGAGTATCCGGCTCCCCGCCGCGCCGCTCGCGCGCACGATCTCCACCGGGCCGCCGTTGTCGGTGAGCAGGTAACCTTGCAGATGCTTGGATAGGCCGCCGACCCAGCCCCGATTAGAATCGAGCGACAGGAATAGTTCCTGCGCGCGTTTGGCCCGGAGTGGCACGTCCGACTCGACCTCGAATGATTGTGCGACGAGTTTCGTGATCGCAAGTGAGATAGCCGCCGCCCACATGGACGAGCGATAGAGTGTGTTGAATAGGACGTGATCGCGCGCGGGAGACCAGAACGCGGGCAGGTCGGGCGCGGTCGGGCTTCCCGGTAGCATGAAGTGAAAAATACCGGACAGCGGCGCGCGGTTGTAGTCCGACGCCGTGACGGATTTCTTGAGAACTTCTGCGCCCGAACCGTTGTCAGCCATTTACATATACCCTAATTCTGATCCTGGGTCAGATAGCGCACACGATATACGAATCCGGTCTTTGACCATCCTACTCTATCATAGTCAAATTCTATTTTGACTTTACGAGCCATGAGGGCTTCATGAAGGCGTGGGAGTTCTTCCAACGGAATTGAATCGTAATAAATTTCTACCGGCCCCACTCGTTTATCAGCCATGTCTCAGACTCCAGGCCAGATAGCGCACGCCGTCCGGCCCGTGGTCGTGCTCTTTGATGACCTTCCCCGAGGCCGGATCGCGCCGGTAACTGACCATCTCGCTCCGCAGATGCTTACAGCGCGGATGCACGCGGATGCGCCGCCAGCCGTTCGCGTCCGGGGACAGGAAGCGCCGCGCAACTTTGATTGTCTCCTCAACTTCTTCCTGGACTTTGCGCGTATAGACTCCCGCCGCGTGCAAGCGGCCCGTGAGTTCCGCGAAGCCCGGCCCGATGATAGCATAAGTCGGATCGGGATAACCGAGCGCCTTGACTTCCGAGATATGCACATCCGAGAGTTTTTTGACCGCGTAGGATTCCGCGAACACGTCTAGGTGGCCGTCCGGCTTGAGTTGCACGAGCAGGAATGCGCGCGGGTGCGAGTCGGCGGTAAACTCGCCCGTGTGCGGCTCGAGCTGCCCAGCATAGCCATCGTCTACCACCCACAGCACGTCGCCCGCGTCCGCCTGATATTCCGCCGCCTCGATGACGTTGCCATCCGCCGCGCCGTCGCTCCACACGTCGAAGACTAGCCCGGAGGCCTGTACCCACTGGCCCTCCTTGAGCCGCGCGCGCTCAGCGCCGGTCAAGAGTTCGAGCGTGGCAAGGTATTCTAGCCCGGTCTGATTCCAATTTACGCCATCGTGGAATTTCGGGTTGTCCTTCAGGCGACTGGCGAGAAAAGGCATCCCGGAGAACTGACGTTGATAAAGCCAATGCAGCGGCGCGTCCGGGTTGCAGTCCGCGAGCATCTGTTGGAAAGGCATACGGTTATGCGACAGGCGTGTCAGCAGTTTGCTATATTCGCTCTCGCGCAGTTCGGTCGCCTCCGGCACGAAAATCATATCGTATTCGGTGGACATGATTTTAGCCTTCTGGTCTTTGTTGCTCTGCAAGAGTCCCGCCACGATGATCTCCGAACCGTTCGGATAAACGTAGGCGCGCCGGTTCTCGCGCCGCACCTCGCCGCCCAACGCCGGGTGATTTTCTCCCAGCACATCCTCTTCCAGTGTCACCAGCACCGATTCGCTCATGCTTTCGCGCGTCTTGCGGAGCAGCAGCATCCGGCAGCGCGGGTAGCGGCTGGCGTAGTGGTCGAGTTTCCACAGGCCCGCGAACGTCTTGCCCGTCCGCGCCGGGCCGTGGATGACGACCTCGCGCGCCGTGCTCTGGACGAATTCGAGCGCCGCGCCGCGAAACTCAGGCTCCGGCCTCGCCGCCGCCCCCGCCAGCCCCCGGCGGCGCAGTTCCGCCGCTATCGCCATCGCCCGCTCGCGCTCTTGCGGCGTGAATAAGGTCTGCGAATTCGTCAATGAGTTCGGCGTCGGGTTTGTTTGTAACATCTTCTACCGTCACGGCTTGAGTTACCTTGCCCCATCCGTGCTCTAGTAATGCGATATGGTCAACTGCGCTTTTGCTGACAAACATTGAGCGTAGCATAATTTCGAGCCGCCTAGTATCTGGCCTTCCGCCCACCATCAACTCTTCGGCCATGTCCTGAATCAGTTCACGCAACTGTTCATGCGTGCGCGGCGGCCCCTTCATGTTCCGGCGCGGGTCTGGCCCTTTGGCAAACGGTTTGAGATTGGCAAGCGAGTTCGGATTCATCCGCCGCCGTTCTCTGGCAGGTCTCTGTTCGTCTGTGATTGCCGCCCGCTTCGCCCGCGCGGGCCGACGCGGGGTCATGCGCGCACCCGCTCAATCTCGATCCCCGGAAATGCCTGATTCATCCTTTCCAAACAGACCGCCGTATATGCTGGCGAAATCTCAATGGCGCGGCAACGATGGAATAAGTTCTCACAAGCGACGAGGGTTGTACCAGAGCCAGAGAAGGGTTCATAAATAATTTTGTCTCTGTCTATAAAGTTATTAACAATATACGCAATGGTTGGTAGCCAACGGGTTGCCGTGTTGATTTTGGCAAGCTCTTTATCTGGGGTTTTCTTAGTGATACTTGTTTCCGCTAAATAAAAATCTCTTTGTCCAGCAGCAGATTTCTTTCCATTTTCGCCCCATATTAAAATCGGGTTGAAAGCATATTGCATAAATCCGCCAGTGTGTTGAACAAAGTTTTGACACTCCGCAAAGATGCGTTCTGTCATCGGAAACCACAAATGAAAGTGTTTGTAGTTCTTCATAGACATTGCGACAAAAAATAACTTCGCACCCATCAGTTCTGCATTGGTGCGCCACTTGTCAGAAAACTCTTTATACTTCTCTGGCGTCAAACAATCATCGTATCCATCATATCGCCAGCCAACATTCCAGGGGGGGTCAGTCACCACCGCCCCAGCCTTCTCTCCCGCCATCACCCGCTCGACGTTCTCGCGCACGGTGCAATCCCCACACAACAACCGATGCTCATTGATGCGCCATAGATCGCCAGTTTTGACTTTCCATTTCTTATTGAGTTCTTCTGCCCTGTCCATCTGCGGCTCGGCATCGGCCAGCGGTTGACTGGCCGCGTACTCCGCCAGCGCCTTGAGTGATGCATTCTCCTGCCGCGCCAGGTCTGCGATAGCGGCATCGTCCGCCGCGAGTGCGGCCAGCAGTTCGCCGTCCCAATCCAGATTCATCGCGGGGACGGCATTTGCGGCATAACCTAGCCGCTTCGCGCGCGGATGTTTAGCATTGGGGATGTCCATGCGGCGGTTGACGATCAGGGTATCTCCGACCGTATCCACGACTTTGATCTTCACATCCGGCATGAAGTCGGCCAGATTTTCAATCGTGCCGCTGCCATCGAATGACTCATTGTCCGCCGCGACGGTGATCCCACCAATGAGTCCGTCGCGCTGGATGCTTTTCGCCTGAGCCGCCATTCCGCGCGGGGTATGCCGGTTCAAGTTTTTCACTTGTGGCCGGAAGGCGGAGAGTTTCTGGATGGGGTGCTTGCCGTTGCTATTCGGCTTTTTCTTTACGGCCACGTTGCACCTGCACCAGCAGCGCGAGCACGAGCGCGCGCAGGAAGTCGAAGATCGGACGCCAGGCGCGCGCACAATAAAAAACGATCGACTCGAAAATTTCGATCCACATTTGTATAATTAAGGAAACAAAATTAAGGAGTAACATCATACCTCTCAGTCATCAGGCCGGGGAGCGTCCCAACGCCGCCCCCCGGCCTCGAGCGGGGCACGCCGTAGGAGAAGGACGGCGCGCGATGTCATTCTATAGCGGATTCGCGCCGCACGCAACCGGGGATGATTGTACCGGGTACGGCCAGAAGAGCGGGTTGCGGTCGAGCGGCGGCTCGTCGAGCGTGAGACGTGGGGCATAGACCTGCGGCATACGCTCCCTGCGCGGCAGACACGCGCCGACATAGACCTGCCCACGCGCGCCGTTCACGATGCCCAGCGCCGCCAACGTCGAGTCGGTCAGTTCCGCAATCTCTCGCAGTTCATAAACGTAGTGGTGAAAATCTGTGCGCTTCGCCACGTCCACGGACAGGCACGGCCCGACCCATGCGCCTTTGTGTCTGACCCAGAACGTCTTACCCAAGTCGGAAGGCGACATGAGCGCGCCAGCGCAGGCGAAGCCGTCCAGAGAATAGCCGCGATAGTCTGCGTTGGCGCGGCCCAGATAGTCCAGCCAGCCCTCCGCGAGCGCGGGCATGGGCGTGAGCCAGGTAGCGATTGAGACGGTCAGGGTAATGGCGGTAATGCGAACCTTGTCATGGCCTGAATCAGTCGGTCTTTCTCTGCCGTAGTCAGACCAGGCAGGTCTTCAATCGGCAGGCCGGAGTAATTCGACGTTCGGCTCTGAGCGATGCTCACCAGTTGCGCGCGAGTGAGCGCGTCAATGAACGCGGGTTGACCGTTGACCACTGTACTACCGAAGACGGTGTTGAACAGGTTGATAACCGTCTGGTTCGTCCCGGTCGGGAAGTGCTTGGGCGGGATAGCAGGTGGGGGGACTTCCAAGACTCCGACCTCCGCCTTCTCGAAATAGACTGTCGTCCCCGATTGGTCGAGCAGGTTGTGGATTTTGCGCCGCGCATCCTCAACTGAGTCGCCCACGGGCAGCATGAGTTTCAGAACGATGTCGCCTGAGGCCTGTATCTCCGTATCGGCCTCGTACCCGGCGTGCTTGGTCCAGGCCAGCGCCTGTTCAAGCGCGTTCTGCCATTCATAGTGATACAGGACGACCGTGGTGATTTCGGCCACGCTCTAGCGCGCCTGACTCGCGCGGAAGCCGTCCAGACCGCCGACCCCCAGCACGGCCAGCAGCAGGAAGTTCAATAGCGAATCGAGTGCGCCTTCCGGCAGTTCAATGCCCGCGCTGCCCGCCAACGAACCGGCGATGCTGGTTCCGATGCCGACGAGGAGAAGCCGAAATTTAGTTGAACGTAAGAGTTGCGCCAATCCCCCCGCATAGTCCGCGCCGCGGTATTTGCCCTCGAAAACCGCGCCGATGAAAACGGCCAGCGACAGGCCGACGATCTTGGCGAGCGCGTCCTGCGGAATTTCCAGACCGGCCCGCGTCGGCAGGCCGAGGGCGACCGCCGCCGCGACGAGCACGGCCACGGCGAGCGTGATGACTTCCGGGCGTTTGAGCAACGAAACGATGTCGAGTTTCATGGAGCATTCCTTTCAGAGAGTGGGCAGGCGGCGAATTTTAGGTGCTTATTCACATTAGCCCGCGCCCGAACCGCCTGCCCAGGGAGCCGAGCGCGCGCAAATTATAAGGCGGATTGTCAGGCGGCACAAGTGGGGGTACAATCGGTCTGCCTGGTCAATGAATACGCTCCCCCGCGCATACCCTGACCAGGCAGCGCGGGGGAGCACCTGTTAACCGCCATGCTCAAGATGCTCCGCTTCTCCTTCCGTTTCTACCTCGGCGCGGTCGCCGTCCTGTTCGTCGCGTCCGATAACCGGGACATGACGATCACGGCGAATCAAATCGTCCTTCTCCCGCTGGCCGCTGTGGGCGCAGTCTGGATTCTGTGGGGGCTGGCTGAGTTCGGGGATGAGCTGACAGGCGTCGCCGTGGGGACGGCAGAGATCACGCGGGCGGCGGTGGGGGCGTTGATCTATCGGGAGCCTGCTGAGTTGTCTGACATTCGACCCGCCGTAACTACTCCCCCCCGCACGATCCGGCTCAACGATGCGCGCGGGGCGCACAGCCTGACGCTCCCCGCCGTGGGCGAACTGCCCTACCGCGATATGGTGGGGCATTTCGTCATCCGGGGGGCGGTGCTGGGGGGCTATACCGCGCGGGCCATGATGGGGCGGCGAGTCTGCGGGCGGCTGGTGGACTTCGGCCTGTGGCGGGATGTCACGGACGAATCCTATGTGTTCCGCAAGACCAACCACGGCGCGCGGCTCATCTACCCGGTCGGTGAGACGCTGGACAAGCTCGCCGCCGGGATGCCGTTGGCAAACGAGCGGACGTACTACGCGCCGGATGCGGTGAGCGTGGAATAGAGTGTTTGGCCGGTGTTCCGGTGTTTTGGAGTTCGGTGTTGAGCGTGCGGAGCGCCGCCCTGCCCGGCTGCGCGCGGGGCGGGGGGACGAAAAAGCCGCGCCTCAGCGGGCGCGGCGGGTCGGGCGGCGTGCGGTTGGCTCAGGCTGTCACTGTCACGGGAGCCAGATACAGCCACCACACGATCGGCCCATCATCCTCACGCCCCTTGTCGTATCCGCCCAGAATGTACTTAGCGCCCCTATATTCCATCTCCATCCCGAGTGTTGGCATCCAGGGGCCGCGCCACGGGCGAGTGACCGTAATACCACCCTCAGCCGCCGGTGTAATCTTTCCCTTGAGTGTACTGGTCTTATTCATCTTCTCGTCTCCTGTTGCGGGCTGTGGTCCGCCCGCGCGCCGCTAACCGTTCCGGGCGTACCCGGTCAAAAAGGCTTACCATTAGATGGCGGTCGAGGCCGGGCTTTCATTTCCAGACCCCGAGTATAACCGGCATTATATCTCGCCTGCGCCGCCGCCGACGTGTATAGAGATGCAGCTAGATTTTCTTTACCAGATGTCGCGTCCATCATGCCGCGCCCGGTCGCCTTGTCAAATGGATTGTATACGTGCGTCTTCATGTCAATAGAATATCACCTTTTCGGTTCTGTGTCAATAGGGTATTGACACGAGTAAGGAAAAGTGCTATATTAGGCTCATGGAAAACAAGCGTTCTAACCATAAGCAAATGCAAGTCCCGTTGCCGGTCTACTTGGAGCTTCGCCGGATCGCGGCTGAAAATGGCATCAGCATGGCCCAAGTTCTCACCCGATTAGCGGTCTACCTGCCCCGCCTCGAAGCCAAACTCAAGCGTCTACAGAGTGAATCATGAATAAAGAGAAGCGTATTCAGGCTATCCAATTGAAACAAACCGGATTGTCCTATTCCAGCAAGTTTTGCGAAAAGCACCAGATGAGTTATCCCCCGGAGTCGTCCTGCTACGGCTGCCGAACCGGGCAGCCGCCGAAGGTCTCTCCCGCTCCCGCTGGCAAGTCCGTCGTCATGCGCGCCAGCCGCGCCGCCGGGGAGAGCCGTCCGCTCGACGCGCCGGATAACGACGCGCGCGGGGCCGAGAACGACTATAGCCACAGCGAAGGAGCACACCGATGAACACTCAACCCGCTATGACCAACCGCTATGAAGTCGTGCCACTAGGAATTGACCGCTATACAAATCTGACCGATTTCGATGAGTATGAGGCGGCAGAGAACGGCTGGCCGCAGGTATTGATTTCGGCGGCGCTCAGAGAAATAGGACGCCGAGAACTGACGCCAAATAATCAACTCGCCCCGACCGTCCAGCCCGACCCCGCCGCCGTGCGGGTGCAGCTGACGCAGGCGCGCGAGGCCGACGCCGACCCGCGCGCCAACGTAGCCGGAGAGTTAGCCCGGCTCACGCGCGAACTGCGCGAGATGACTAACCGCTATGAGCGTGCGGCGGCGGAGATATTAGTCTCTGACCAAAGAATCTATGCTTTGGCCTATAAGTGCGACGCCGCCCGCGCCGATGCCGGGCGGATATACGATGCCCTACTCGTGGTCAGGGAAGCATTAGAACGACGGGCTTGCAGCGTTGACAGAGATACCCGTGTGCTGGAAGTTGTCTACCCGGCAATAGACGCGCACGCGCAGGCGAAATGAGCCTAGCATGACGAAAATAGTCTGCGTCAAATGTCAGACGGATTTCAGAACTGCCTTAGGCGAGATCGTGGTCATCGTCGTGGAGATGGCGCACAATCCACCCGTCCCCTATCGTATTTGGATGGCTGACGTACTGCGCTGTCCCGGTTGCGGAGTCGAGGTGGTTGGGGCATGGGCCGATAGGCCACTTGCGCGTGACGGTGAGGCCGCTGCCAAACTCGCCGACATCCAGTTTGTTGGCAAGGCGCGCATCATCTATCACTACGAACGCGCGCAGGCGACCGGGAAGGCG
>Ga0209751_10001063_pt1 | contig 28737 bp, 26 predicted proteins | sample RifCSP13_1_FD_184019 | JGI IMG/M metagenome (GOLD analysis project Ga0209751, IMG submission 184019) | Soil microbial communities from Rifle, Colorado - Rifle CSP2_sed 13_1 (SPAdes) (version 2) | ecosystem: Environmental > Terrestrial > Deep subsurface > Rock core/Sediment | place: Rifle...
CTCGCGGACGTCGGTCGGCATAGCGAGACACTCTGTGCCGGCTGCCTCGATCGCGGCGCGAGCTTCCTCGAGCGGTGCCGTGCGCCGGCCGCAGATCGCCACGCGTGCTCCGGTTCGGCCGAGCTCAATCGCCGTCGCGCGCCCGATCCCCGTTCCCCCTCCGGTGACGACCGCCACGCGACCGGCGTTCGCATCGGGGACGAGAGGCGAGCGGAACTCCCGTACCATGGCGGCCGAGCATGCCCGAGAAGAGGCGGATTGTCGAGCGGGACGGGGTTCGCCTGGCCGTCCGGGAGCTACCGGGCGACGGCCGTCCCCTGCTGCTCCTCCATGGACTGGCCTCCACGACGCACATATGGGACCTCGTCGCACCGCGACTCGCCGGCCGGCACCGAGTCGTCGCCTACGACCAGCGGGGTCACGGGGAGAGCACGAAGACCGCCGCCGGATACGGCTTCCCGGAGGTGGTCGCGGACGCCGCCGAGGTGATCCGCCGCCTCCGCCTCCGCCGCACGGTGATCGTCGGACACTCGTGGGGAGGCAGTGTGGCGCTGGAGGCGGCGGTGCGCCACCCGCGGCTGGTGGCCGGCGCGGTCCTCCTCGACGGTGGATTCATGTCGATGCGAGACCGGATCGACTGGCAGGCGGCCCGAGAGCTGCTCCGCCCCCCGGACATCGACGGCATGCATGTCGACGAGTTCCTCCGTCGCTGGAGCGGGGCGACGGGGCTGCCCCTCACCGACGGGCGCGGGACGGTGGCCCGCTCCCTCGTCCGCGTCGGGCCCGACGGCAGGATCCGGCGGCGCCTGTCTGTTCCGAAGCACATGCGGATCCTCCGCGCGATCTGGGAGCACGACGTGGGCCGCGCGCTCCGCTCCGTGCGCGTGCCGACCCTCGTCCTGGCCGCGCGGTCTCATGGCACGGACCCGAAGGAGGCCGCCTTCATGGAGGCCAAGCGCGAGGGGGCCGCGGCCGTCCGGGCCATAGGTGAACCGCTGCGCTTCGCCTGGATCGAGGGTATCCACGACGTACCTCTGGACCGCCCGGCCGCAGTCGCCGCCCGCGTCCGAAGCTTCGCCGCGAACCTCGCTAGGATAGAAGCGTGACGGTGCTCGTCCTCGCTCTCCTCCTGATCGCCGCTCTGCTGGGGATCCTCACGCAGGTGGTCCAGGCGGCGCTCGTCCTCGCGCTGTCGATCGTGCTCGCGGTCGTGATGCTCGTAGCGCTCGGGCTCTCGGTGATCCGCTACCGGGTATGGCGTTTCCGCCGCGACGTCGAACGTCGCTTCGGTGGCGCCCGCCGATCCCTCCGAAGCTAGGACGCGCGCCCGCGGAGGGCCCGGATCCCCGCCCGGTAGCCGATCGGTGCCTCTCCCAGCGCCCGCCGCAGGAGCCCGCGCCGCCGACCCGCTGTCTCCATGCGATCCCCGCTCTCCAGCCCCCAGATCGCGGCGCGCACGAGCGGCCAGCGCAACGGCTCGGGTGGGACTCGCCGCACGGGGGGACCGACGACCGGCAGCGTGCTCCACTCGTCCTCCAAGCCCTGAGCCAGCGACGCCAGCGTCTTACCGCCCAGCTTCGTCGCCGCGAGACCATGCCCCGAGAAACCCAGCCCCGCGTGGAGGTTGCCCGGCGCAAGCGTCTGGAAGAACGGCGTCCACGAAGCCGTCATGTCCATGGGGCCGCCCCATGCGTGGGTGAAGCGCACCCCCTCGAGCTGAGGGAACAGCCACTGCAGGCCCCGAGCGGCAACCTCCGCCGCGCGGCGGTCGTGGGTCGACCACCGGCCGACCTGCCCGCCGAAGCCCGGCGTGCTCGTGCCGCCGCCGATCGCTACGCGGCCGTCGTCGGTCTTGCGCAGGTAGTAGATCAGCTCCCGCCCGTCGACCACCCCCACGTCGCTCGGCCAGATCTCGGCCAGCCGCGCGGGGATCGGCTCGGTCGCGACGACGTAGTCGGCGATGTTGGAGAAGGTCCTCCGGAACCCCGGCCAGCCCGCGGCCCACGCGCCCATAGTGATCACCACCTGGTCGGCGCGGACGGCTCCGCGCTCGCCACGGACCAGCGCCGGTCGCCGTCGGACCAACTTCGTCACGCGCGTGTGCTCGAAGATGCGCACACCGCGGGAGAGGGCCACGCGACGAAGCCCGCGCGCCAGCCGCGCGGGTTGGACGGTTCCCGCGTCGCGCACGTATCCGCCGGCCACGATCCTGGGTGAGTCCACGAGCGCGCGAAGAGCCTCGACGTCGAGCGGCACCATCTCGTCCGCGAGCCCGCGGGATGCGGCGTACTCGAGCTGACGCCGCCCGCGCCCTCGCTGCCACTCGCCGGCCTCGATCCAGAGGATCCCGTCGCGGTGGAACCAGCAGTCGACGCCGTGGCGCTCGCACCACTCCCCGGTCTCGACGATCTGATCCGCGAGCGCCCTCGCGTAGCGGAGTCCCTCCTCGTCGCCGTAGAGACCGGAAAGCCCCTCGAGGTCGTGCCAGGACGACGAGATGAAGCCGCCGTTCCGCCCGCTCGCGCCGCCGCCACAGATGTCCGCCTCTAGAAGCGCGATCGAAAGCGACGGCTCGCGCTCGGAGAGCTCGATCGCCGTCCAGAGCCCTGCGAAACCGCCACCGACGATGCACACATCGGCCACCACGCGAGCGTCGAGCGGGGGACAGGGCTCCCCGGGCTCGGCGGCGAGGGCCTCCTGGAGCCAGAGGCTCCGGTCGCCGCCTGGGTCGGGGAGACGCGGAAGAGACTCCCCCACGTCCTAACTCCGGAGGCTCCGCGCCAGATCGAGAACGCGCTTTCGGTCCTCCTCCGAGAGCTCCGCGAGGAGAGCGCGGAGCTCCTCCACAGAGGCGAGCAGCTTGCGTGTGGCTGCAACCTCCGGATCGAGCGGTTCCTCGTCCTCGGGCTCGTCCATCGCGCTATCGAAGCACGGCGCGGCGTCCGCGGGCCAGTCCGAGGAGGACGAGACGCCCCGCGACGAGGAATAGCAACGTGAAGGACAGCGCGACCCCGGTGAAGACGAGGAACCCCGTTCCGAAGTCGCGACCCAGCCAAAGGCCGCGGAGCGCCACACCGGCGGGCACGGCTGCCGCCCAGGTTGCGGCGAGCCGGCCCAGCCCACCCTCGCGGTACGTGCCGAGGACCGCGGCGGCGCCTAGCCACGCCCCGAGGATCGGCACGGCGTTGCGCACGAGCGGGCCGACGCCCAGGGTCCCGCCGTGGTCGAGCACTCCGACGACCACGAAGGCGAGCAGCGCCACGGTGTCTGTAACGACGAGCGCGCCGGCAGCGCGCTTCCGGTGGGAAACGGCGTCCATGAAGCGATGCTCCCACAACGACGGCGTAGTCTTCGGGGCGTGAGGCGCGCGGTTCGAGAGGCGCTCGACGAGCTCCACGCTCTGGCCGACCCCTCGCGGCTCGAGGGCATGGCTCGCTACGCGATACCCGCCGACCTCGGCGTCACGATCTACGAGCTGCGCCCCCTTGCCAAGCGTCTGGGTTCCGATCACGAGCTCGCGCTCGGGCTGTGGGGGAGCGGGATCCACGAGGCTCGCATCCTCGCGGGGTTCGTAGACGATCCCGCGCTCATCACCGAGGAGCAGATGGAGGACTGGGTCGCCGACTTCGACTCCTGGGATCTCTGCGATCAGGTTTGCGGCCTCTTCGAGCAGACCGCCTTCGCCTGGAAGAAGGCTCGCGAGTGGAGCCGCCGCGGCGAGGAGTTCGTGAAGCGGGCCGCCTTCGCGATCGTCGCGGGCCTCGCCGTGCACGACAAGGCGGCCGGCGACGGCGCGTTCGTCCGGTTCCTGCCCACGATCCGTCGCGGTGCCGCCGACGACAGGAACTTCGTCAAGAAGGCCGTCAGCTGGGCGCTCCGCAACATAGGGAAGAGGAACCTCGCCTTGAACGCCGCCGCGCTCGAGACCGCAGACGATCTTCGGGGATCCGCCTCGCGCTCGGCGCGGTGGGTCGGCTCGGACGCTGCGCGGGAGCTCGCGAGCGAAAGGGTGCAGAAGCGCCTGAGGCGCAAGGCTAGAGGTTGAGGAGCGCCGGAGCGAGCTCGCCGAGCTGTTGCAGGCAGACCTCGGCCTCGTCCTCGACCACCACCTGCACGCAGACGTGGTCGGCGCCCGCCTCGAGGTGCGATCCGACGCGCCCCGCGATCGCCTCGACGTCCCCCCACGCGATCGTCGTGTCGATCAGCCGGTCGCTTCCCGAGCCCACGACATCCTCCTCCGAGTACCCGAGCCTCCTTAGGTTGTTCGCGTAGTTCGGCGACTGCAGGTAGTCCTCGGCGAACCACCGCCCGATGGCACGAGCCCGCGTAGGCTCCGTCTCGAGAACGACAGTCTGCTCGACCGCTAGAACCGGATCCGGGCCGAGCACCTTGCGCGCCCGCTCGGTGTGCTCGACGGGGACGAAGTAGGAGTGCGCGCCGGCGGTCCTCTCGGCGGCGAGCCCGAGCATCCTGTCGCCCAGGGCCGCCAGCATCCGTGGCGCTGGCACCTCCGGCTCCGGCGAGCTCGAGCGCGCGCGATCCATCCTGTCCAGGTAGTCGCGCATCCGCGTCCAAGGCCGGGCATAGTCGGTCCCGCGGACCTCGGCCTGGTACTCGTGCCCCACGCCGATCCCGAGAACGAGTCGCCCGGGGAACGCGTCCGCGACGGCACGCCGGCCGAGCTCCATCGAGATCGGGTGACGCGCGCCGATGTTCGCGATCCCAGTCGCAACCGTGAGGCGCCGGCTCGACGATAGGAGCAGGCTGGCGTTCGAGAACACCTCGCGGCTGCGCATCCCCTCGGGGATCCACAGGGCCGGGAACAGCGTGGGGTCGATCTCCGCGACCGCCCTACGCACGTCCTCCGCGGGCAAGGCGTCGAGCGCGAAGGTCCAGGCGCCCACCCTCCCCAGGGCGGCGCGTACCCGCTCTCGTTCGTTGGCCAGGCTCATCCCGCGCGCACGGTATCAGACAGTGGACGGCCTTCCCCCCGGATCGCTAGTCGGCCTCCACCGGTACCTTCTCCAGGTCGATGGTCACCTGGGTCTTCTTCTCGCGCGCCGCCGCATGGCCTTCGACGTCGAGCTTCGGCAGCCATCGCAGCCACTTCGGCAGGTACCAGTTGGCGTCGCCCAGAAGCCGCATGCTCGCGGGCACCAGGATCGACCGCACTATCGTCGCGTCCATGAAGACCGCGACGGCGAGCCCGAACCCCATCTGCTGCAAGGGAACCAGACGCCCGGCGGCGAAGGCGGTGAACACCGCGACCATGATGATCGCTGCCCCCGTGATGATCCCGGCCGTCGTCCTGAGCCCGTAGGCCACCGCCTCTGTGTTGTCGCCGGTCCTGTCGTACTCCTCACGGATCCGGCTGAGCAGGAACACGTGGTAATCCATCGACAGACCGAACAGGATGGAGAACAAGAGCAGCGGCAACCATGCCTCGATGGCCTCGACCTCCTGGAACTGGAAGCCGACGGCGTTGAACACGTCGAGCGACAAGCCGTGCAGCCATCCCAGGAGCCCGCCCTCGTGGCGCTGGAACACGATGACGATCGCGCCGTAGGCGGCCCCCACCGAAACCAGGTTCATCAGGACGGCCTTCAGCGGAACCACTATCGAACGGAAGACGACCATGAGAAGCAGGAAGGAAAGCGTCAGCACGAACCCCAGCACGATCGGCTGGTAGGTGTCGGTCTGGGCAAGGAAGTCCGTGAAGATCCCCGGGAACCCCCCGACCAGGACCTCAGCGTCCACACCATCGAACACCCGGGGAATGATCTCGTCGCGGAGCCGCTCGACCGCGGCGAACGTCTCGTTGGCGAACGCGTCCCCGGAGGGGAACGCGTTCAGGACGAGCGCGTCGCCGTTCGAGCCCGGCAGGATCTGCGACTGAGACGCGAACGCCCCGTCGGCGGCTATCTCCTCCTGGAGCTTACCCACGGCCGCCTGCACACCGGACGACCCTACGTCGCCGCCGACGTAGATCTGGACCGGATCGGTCCGGCCGCCGGCCGCGAAGTCGTCCGCGAGGATCAGGAAGGCCTGCTTGGACTCGACGTCGTCGGGCAAGGTCGACGCGCTCTGGGTCGTCCCCTTGTCTATCGTGAAGTAGGCGCTCCCCAGGGTGCCGAGGACCGCGACGGCGGCGAGGAGGAAGACAACCGGGCGCGCCATGACGGCTCTTGTGATCCGGTCCCAGAATCCCCCCTTCGGGTCGTGATCCCCCTCCACGCGCGCCCGCTTGGAGAACCGCGGCCAGTTGATCCGATCCTTAAGGAGACCCATGAGGGCGGGAAGCAGGGTGAGGGACGCAGCGATCGAGGCGAGCACCACCAGGATGGCTCCCGTGGCCATGCTGCGGAAGATCGTGTTGGGCATGATGAACATGCCGAGCAGCGCGAAGACGACCGTGAGTCCGCTGAAGAACACCGCACGGCTCGCGGTCCCGCCGGCCGCGCCGATCGCGGCGTAGGGATCGAGCCCCTTCCTCCGCTCCTCGCGGTACCGCGCGAGGATGAACAGCGAGTAGTCGATCCCCACCGCGAGCCCGATCGAGGTGGTCACGTTGGTCGTGAACAGGCTGAAGTGAACCCCGGAGAGCTTCGAGACGAGCGCGATGATTCCGAACGCGATCGGGACCGCGAAGATCGCCATGGACAGCGGCAGCAGTGCCGCAACGAAGGCAGCGAACACGACCATCAGGACGACCAAGGCGATCCCGACTCCGATCCGCTCGGACCGCTGCAGGTCTTCCTCGGCGACGTCGAAACTGTCGGCGTTCAGCGTGGCGGGCCCGGCCAGCAGGACCTGGAACCCGTCCTCCGAGCGGAGGCCGTCGCGAACCTCCTTCAGCTTGTCGACGGTCTCGAGCTCCTGGTCCACGATCGGAACGGCGACCAGCATCCCCCGGCCGTCCTTCGAGACCAGACCCCCGGCCTGATCCTCGATCTGCTGGCGCTGCGCGGGGTCGGTGACCTCGTCGGCCGCGGCGACGAGGTCGTAGTACGTGATGACGCTCGAGGGCTGACCCTCCGCCGGGGGAACTACGACTCGGTCGCCGAGAGCGGTGACCTCTTCCTGCACCTTCCGCACGAACGCCTCGAACTCGGGGTCCACCACGGTGAGGTGGGGGCTCTTCACGATGAAGAACTCCGTGTCCGCCTGCTCGCCCGTGACCTTCTGCTCGATCAGCTCCAAGGCCTGCTTGGACTCGGGCCTGTTCGTGAAGTCGATGTCGGTCGTGAGGCCATCCTCCAGAAACGCGCTCGAAGCGGCGCCCATCCCGACGACGACGGCCACCCAGACAACGATGGTGCGCCAGGGGTGACGGCTGCTGGCCCTGGCAAGGCTCTCCGGGTTCAGCTTCATGCTCCCTCCCATCCCACGGGGGTCCGTCGGTGGGACCCCGAGAAACTTACGCCATATGTTTACACCGTACGCATTATAGGCGTACGATGTAAGGTGTCAACCCCGGGAAGGTGACCCGATGACCGAGGAGACGCTACACAAAGCACAGGACGAGGGTGCGCGCACGACAAGGGAGCCGCTCACCCACAACCGCATCCTCGCCGCCGCACTCCGGATCATGGACGAGGAGGGGCTGGAGGCGGTCTCGATGCGTCGGATCGGCCGCGAGCTCGGCGTGGAAGCGATGTCGCTCTACAACCACGTCCGGGACAAGGAGGACGTCCTCGACGGCGTGACCGACCTCGTCATGGGCGGATTCGAGCTGCCCGAGCCCTCGGAGGACTGGGAGAACGCCGTGCGCGAGGGCGCGCGGGCTTGGCGTCGGATGCTGAAGGCCCACCCCGGCGTCATCACGCTGCTCTTCGAGCGCAAACACCCGATGAAGACCGTCGAGGCCCTTCGTCCGATGGAGATCGCCCTCGAGATCCTGCGGAGCCCAGGGCTCTCCACCCCCGAGACCGTGCAGGCGTTCCACGTCTTCGGCGGGTACATCCTCGGGTTCGTCACGATGGAGCTCAGCCAGGCCTTCGAGCTGGGGGAGGAGAATCACCGCCGCGCTCACGAGGAGTTCGCGCGCGGCGTCCCGCCCGAGCAGCTCCCCAGGCTTACGGAGTCCCTCCCCTACTTCGCCGACTGCGACTTCGACGCGGAGTTCGACTTCGGCCTCGAGCTCCTGATCGCCGGCCTGTGGGCGAGGACCGAGGGACGCCGGTAGGCACTACTCCTGAAGCCCCAGCTCCCGGCCCACACGCTCGAACGCATCGAGCGCTTCCCGGAGGTCCTCCTCGGTGTGATCGGCCGTCACGATCGTCCTGACGCGGGCGCGCCCGCGCGCCACCGTCGGGAAGACGATCACGGGGGCGAACACGCCCTCCTCGAACAGCCGTCGCGCGAGCTCCTGCGTCTTCTCCTCGTCCCCGGTGATCACCGGTGTGATCGGCGTCTCGCTCGCACCAGTATCGAAACCGAGCGAGTGCAAACCCTCCTTGAAGAACCGCGTTCGGTCCCAGAGCCGATCGAGCCGCTCCGGCTCGTCGCGCATCACATCGAGCGCTGCCAGGCACGCGGCCACGACTGCGGGCGGCGCGGAGGTCGAGAACAGGTACGGTCGCCCGCGGTTCGCCAACCACTCGATCAGCTGCGAGGGCCCCGCGATGAACCCGCCGAGGACGCCTATCGCCTTCGAGAGGGTGCCGACCTGCACGTCGACCCGACCGTGCAGGTCGAAATGGTCGACGGTGCCGCGTCCACCGCGCCCGAGGACGCCGCTCGCGTGCGCGTCGTCGACCATCATGATCGCGCCGTGCCGCTCGGCGACGGCGACAAGGGCAGGGAGCGGTGCGATGTCGCCCTCCATCGAGAACACACCGTCGGTGATCAGGAGGCGCCTCCCCGTCGAAGTCGCGTCGGCGAGCAGCCGGTCGGCCGCCTCCGCGTCCTTGTGAGGGAACACCTTGATCTCCGCGCGGGACAGGCGAGCCCCGTCGATGATCGACGCGTGGTTCAGCTCGTCGGAGACGATGACGTCCTCCCTGGTCAGGACCGCCGCCACGGTTCCGGAGTTGGCCGTGAAGCCCGACTGGAACATGAGGGCGTCCTCGGAGCCCTTGAACTCGGCGAAGCGGCGCTCGAGCTCGCGGTGCATCGTCATGGAACCGGCGATCGTGCGCACCGCACCGGTGCCGGCCCCAAACTCCAGCGCCGCGTTGGCGGCCGCCTCCTTCAGGCGCGGGTGCGCCGCGAGCCCGAGGTAGTTGTTCGACGCCAGGTTGATCACCTCGCGTCCGTCGAAGCGTGTCCGCGCCGCCTGCTCGCGCTCGAGGGTCCGTGGATGCAGCGCAAGCCCCTGCGATTCGAGCTCCTCGAGCTGTTCCTTCAGGTAGTCGAGGGCTCCCATCAGGAACCTCCGGGGAACAGGATCACCTTGCCCGACCGCCCTGAGGCGAGCACCTCGAATGCCTCGGCGAAGCGCTCCAGACCGAAGCGGTGGGTGATCACAGGGTCGACGTCGACCCGGCCGGTCGATAGGAGCGTGGTCGTCTGCTGCCAGGTCCGGAACATCTCACGGCCGGTGATCCCCAGCAGCCGCGCCTCCTTGAAGATCACCTGATCGGAGAGGTCGAGGGTGACGGGCTGGTCGGGGAGGCCGAGCAGCGACATCCGCCCGCCGCGCGCGAGCATCCGGGTGCCCTGGTCTATCGCCCGCGCGTTCCCCGACATCTCCAGCACCACCTCGGCGCCGATGCCATCCGTCGCGTGGAGGACCGCCTCGACCGGATCTCGCTCGCTCGGGTCGACGAGCAGATCCGCACCCATCTTCGCGGCGAGGTCTCGGCGATAGCCGTTCGGCTCGATCGCGATCACCTTCCACGCACCCGCGGCGCGCGCGATCCCGACCGCGAAGAGCCCGATCGGACCGCAGCCGATCACGACGACCGGGTTGGTGGCGAGGTCCTCCCCACCCTCGGTCCCAAACGTCGCGTGGACCGCGTTGCCGAAGGGTTCCATGATCGAGGCCGCATCGGGGTGGATCCCCTCTCCCACCACCCACGCGTTCTGCGCCGGGATCACGACGTACTCGGCGAACGCGCCCTCGGTGTCGACGCCGAGGATCCGCAGGTTCTCACAGATGTGGGCGCGTCCGGTACGGCACGTGGAGCAGACCCCACAGGCGACGTGGGTCTCCGCGGCGACGAACGCGCCCGGCTGAACGTGATGGACCTCGGGGCCGATCACCTCGACCACGCCGGCGACCTCGTGCCCGAAGGTCATCGGGATCGCGGCGACGCGTCCGGCCGCCCACTCGTTCCACTCGTAGATGTGCAGATCGGTGCCGCATATGGAGGTGGCGTGGACGCGGACCAGGACCTCGCCCTCACCGGCCTCGGGTACGGGGACCTCGGCGAGCTCCGCCCCTCCCCCCGCCCGCGTCTTGCGAAGCGCGCGCATCTTGGCCACGAGCCTACTGCAGGCAGAGACCTGGAACCCCGGCCGTGGCACGCTGCGTCCAAACGGAAACCCACCGAGAGGAGCGCCCGATGAAGATCCGCGCGATCGCCGCCGTCGCCCTGCTGCTCACCGCCTGCGGGAGGCTCGCCCGCCTTGGGGACGGAGGCATCGATCGCCCGACCGGAGCAGACGACCTGGTGCTCCGGGTAGACGTCGGGGGCGGCTTCATCCCCGTCGAGTACACCCTCCGGAACTTCCCCTCGTTCGCCCTGTACGGCGACGGACGCCTCGTATCACAGGGCCCGCAGATCGAGATCTATCCCGGCCCCGCTCTTCCGAGCCTGCTCGTGCGAACGGTCTCCGGCGACGGCATCGACACGATACTGGAGGCCGCGCAGGACGCGGGCCTGCTGGGCCCCGATCGCTCCTACGAATTCCCCTGCATCGCCGACGCAGGAACGACGACCTTCACCCTTAGCGCGGACGGCGCTAAGCACGTCGTGTCCGCGTATGCGTTGTACGAGGGCGCGACCGACTGCCCGGGAATCGACGATGACGCCCGCGCCAAGCTCGCGGAGTTTCAAACCAAGCTCGGCGACCTCGCCAGCTGGCTCCCCGACGGGAGCCTCGGGAAGGAGCGTGCATTCGTCGAGGATGAGCTCCGGGTCTTCGTCAGGCCATATGCCGCGAGCCCCGAGCCGGACCTCCAGCAGCCGGTAGTCGAATGGCCGCTCGTTACGCCTCTCGATACCTTCGGTGAGCGCTACCCCGGTCTCGAGGACACCCGTTGCGGCGCCGTCTCTGGAGCCGACCACGACGCGCTCAGGATCGCCGCTCAGCAGACGAACGAGCTCACCTCCTGGACGAGCGCAGGCACCCGATACCTGCTCGTCTTCCGCCCGCTCCTGCCCGAAGAGCACGGCTGCTGAGCATCGCGTAGGCTCTCAGGCTCCGAGGCGACCGACGCCGCGGAGACAGGGGGACCCATGGCGACTCGAACACTCGCCCGTTTCTTGCTGGCACCGATGATGGCCGTCGCGCTCGCCGCCTGCGGCGACGATGGCGGCGACGGCGGGAACGGTGCCGACGCCAGCACCGACGCCGACGTGAACGCGACGGTGGCAGACTTCTCCATCACGCTGGATCCAGGATCTGTGGCGGCCGGCGAGGTCACGTTCTCCATCGCCAACGACGGGCTTTCCACGCACGAGTTCGTCGTGTTCAAGACGGACCTGGCTCCCGACGCCCTCCCCGTCGATGGAGGCGTCGTTCCCGAGGACGACCCCTCGCTCACGAACGCTGGGGAGGCCGAGGACATCGGTTCGGGCTCGGAAGTCTCCCTGGCCCTCACGCTGGATGCCGGCAGCTACGTCGTGATCTGCAACGTGCCCAGCCACTACGAGGCCGGGATGCGGACCGCGCTCACGGTCGCGTAGGGGTCACGGCCTCTGGGGAGGTGGGTCTACCCGAAACGCAGTAGCCCCCTTTAGTCATCTCCATAGTCAAGTCGCACCGCTCGGCTGCCGATACCCCAGTTGCCACAACCAGAAGGGAACGGAGTGACGGCCGAACAGACCGGGCACGACGACGCTACGCGGTTCTCGGTACTCGACGCCGTGAGCCGCGCGCTGTCGCAATCGGAGGGCATCGCCGAGCAGGCGCCGGAGATGTTGAGGGCGCTGACCGACGAGCTCCGCAAGGCCGACGACGAGCTGCGCGAGGCCAACGCGAAGTACCGATCGCTCGTCGAGCAGATCCCCGCGATCGTCTACCTCGACGTGGCCGACGAGAGCATGTCGACGTCGTACGTGTCCCCTCAGATCGAGGAGCTGCTCGGCATCACGGCCGACGAGTACATCACCGATCCCGACCTCTGGTACAAGCACCTCCACCCGGACGACAAGGAGCGCGCGCTCAACACCTACCTTGAGGGACGAGAGGCGGGATCGCCGTTCACCTTCGAGTACCGACTCGTGTCACGCGACGGGACGGTCAGGTGGTTCCGTGACAGTGCGGTAGTCGTGAAGGATGAGGAGGGCAACCCTGCTTTCATCCACGGCGTGATGCTCGACATCACCGAGCGCAAGATCGCCGAGGAGCAGGTCGCGTTCCTCGCTTACCACGACAAGATGACCGGTCTGCCGAACCGAGCCATGTTCGAGGAGCTGCTCGAGCTGTCGATAGCCCGAGGGCGCCGGCACGGCCAGTCCGTCGCCGTGCTGTACACCGACCTCGACGACTTCAAGCTCGTGAACGACAGCCTCGGGCACGAGATGGGCGACGAGCTCCTCCGGGAGCTCGCGGAGCGGCTGCGCGAGGCCACCCGCGAGACCGACCTGGTGGCGCGTCAGGGTGGGGACGAGTTCCTGCTCCTGCTCGCCGACCTCGAGCCCACGCCGGCGTCGCCGCTTCCAGGCGATACGAACGGCGCGCTCCTCGTGGCGGAGTCGGTGGCCGTTCGGATCCAGGACGCGCTGAGGGAACCCTTCGTGTTGAAGGGCACGGAGGTCTACGTCTCGGCGAGCATCGGGATCAGCATGTTCCCCAACGACGCCAACGATGCCGCGACGCTCCTCAAGAACGCAGACGTCGCGATGTACCAGAGCAAGAAGAACGGCCCGGGCGGCTACGCCTTCCACACCGACGACAGCGTCGATGCGCTAACCAAGCTCTCGTTCACGACGAGACTGCGGAAGGCCGTCGAGAACCAGAACTGGATGCTCCACTACCAGCCGCTGATCGACCTCCAGACCGGCGACATGTATGGGGTCGAGGCACTGATCCGCTGGCAGGACCCCAACGGCGGACTCGTGCCGCCCGGCGAGTTCATCCCGCTGGCGGAGGAGATGGGGCTGATCGAGGCGATCGGCGACTGGGTCGTCGAAGAGTTCGCACGACAGGACCGCGCGTGGAGAGCGGAGGGCCTGGAGCTCGAGATCGGCTTCAACCTCTCGCCGCGGCAGCTCTGGCAGCCCGACATCGCGGACAAGGTCGTCTCGCGCCTGCGCGAGTGCGACGTGGACCCATCCCGGATCGTCGTGGAGATCACCGAATCGACGGCGATGACCGACCCCGACCGGACCCAACGGATCCTGGCCGACCTGCATGCGAGGGGACTGCGCCTTGCGATCGACGACTTCGGCACCGGCTACTCGTCGCTTTCCCGGCTCCAGCACATGCCGGTCGACATCCTGAAGATCGACCGCTCGTTCGTGCGCGACGTGCATACCGACCAGAGCTCGGGGAGCATGGTCTCGGCGATCATCGCACTCGCCGGTTCGCTCGGGCTCCAGCCGCTGGCGGAGGGCATCGAGACCGAGGACGAGTGGCGGTTCCTGGTGGACCGCGGCTGCCGCCTCGGGCAGGGGTTCCACTTCAGCAAGCCGGTCCCCGCGAGCGATATCCTCGCGCAGTACCGCCGCTCGGGTCTCGCCGTCATCGAGGGCCTCGGGGCCTAGCGACCGCTCACCCTCAGGGGTGAGCCGGATCCCACCACCACGGGTGATGCGCCGCGCTGGCGCGCGCCCGAAACTCCCAACGTGGACCCCACGTCCCTGTCCGCGCTGCCCGCGTCCAGGGCTCGCTGCCCGCTGTGCGGGAGCTTCCTGGTCGCCCTGTGGGATCCCGGTGCGCGCGAAACGCTAGGGTGCCCGAACCCCGTATGCCACGTCGACGACGACCCCTCGGACTGGCTCGTCTTCGAGGAGTGACCGATCCCGGCCGGGCACTTCCAGGGCTGACGTACGATTACGGCCGCATGGCCTTCGCATCGAACGAGATCGACGCCGAGAACCGGCTCCTGCACCGGGTGATCGAGACGATCTCCTCGAGCCTGGACCTCGAGGTCGTGCTCCAGCAGACGATCGAGCTCGTCCTCGAGGCGACCCGGGGCGATGCTTGCTTCCTTCACCTGTGGGACCCCGAGCGAAGCGTCCTCACCCTTCGGGCCGCCTCCGAGGGCTTCGAAGACGTCGTGGGAACCGTCGAGCTCCGGCCCGGTGAAGGAGTGGCGGGGTGGGTGGCGGAGCATCGCGAGGTCGTCGTGATCCCCGAGGGCAAGATGCGGGACCCCCGCTACAAGTACATCCCCGAGCTCAGAGGGGAGGAGTTCACATCGCTCCTTTCCGTGCCGCTCGTATCTCGCTCGGGCTCGCTCGTGGGGGTCTTCAACGTCCACGCGCGCGACCGCCGGGACTTCTCCGACCGCGACGTCGAGTTCCTGCGAAGCACGTCGTCGCTGGTCGCCGCCTCGCTCGAGAACGCGAACCTCTACCACGCGCTGGAGGAGAAGGAGCAAGCGCTGGAGGACGTGGTCCGCCGCACGATCGACGCCCAGGAAGACGAACGCCGGCGGCTCGCCACTGAGATCCACGACGGGGTGACCCAGCAGCTCATCTCGGTCTGGTACAGGCTACAGGCGGCTCGCCGGCACCTGCCCGGGGGATCCGGCCGCGTCGACGCCGAGCTCGAGCGGGCGCAGACGCTCGTCGACTCGGCTCTCGACGAGGCGCGCGTGGCGATCCACGACCTCCGCCCGGCGATGCTCGACGATCTCGGCCTTGGTCCGTCGATACGGGCGCTCGCCCCGCGGTCGCTCGCGGAGGGAACTGAGATCGAGCTGACCGTCGACGACGACATCTCGCTCCCCTCACACCAGGAGGTCGCCCTCTACCGGATCGCCCAGGAGACGCTGTCGAACGTCCGGCGGCACGCCGACGCCTCGTGTGTCGAGATCGCTCTCTCGCGGGACGGCGACCGCGTCTCGATGCGGATCGCCGACGATGGGCGGGGGTTCGATCACTCTCCAACCAACGCGACCGCCACCTCGTTCGGCCTCATCGGAATCTCCGAACGCGCGGCCCTGCTCGGCGGTCGCCTGCGCGTCGAGAGTGCGCCGGGCATGGGAACGGCAATAGAGGTGGAGCTGCCTATCAGGGCCGAGGACCGCGCGTGAGCGATGTCATCCGCGTCGTGATCGTGGACGACCACCGCGTGGTCCGAGAGGGGCTGCGGGCGATGCTTGACGACGTCGAGGAAGTCGAGATAGTCGGGGAGGCGGAGGACATGGACGGCGCTCTCGCCGCGGTCGAGGGCGCCGCGCCGGACGCCGTTCTTCTCGACCTGCGCCTGGCCGGCGAGAGCGGGCTCGATGTGTGCCGTGCGATCGCTGAGCGCCACTCCGACGTGCACGTCGTCTTCCTGACGGTGTACGAGGACGAGCAGTACGTTTTCGAGGCGCTCCGCGCGGGTGCCCGCGGGTACATGCTGAAGAAGGCCTCGCCCGAGGATATCGTCCGGATACTGCAAGCGGTTCGCAACGGCGAGGTCGTGATCGACACGTCGCTCGGCGGACAGATCGCGCTCCGGGCGTCCGCGATGCGGACCGGGGACTTCTGGCCCGGCGCGCACGTCGGCCTCACGCGTCGCGAAAGCGACGTCCTCCAACAGCTCGTGAAGGGCCTGAACAACAAGACGATCGCCGAGACGCTCTTCATCAGCGAGGACACGGTGAAGACGCACGTGCGCGCGATCCTCCGCAAGCTCGGGGTGAAGGATCGCGCGGGTGTGGTTTCGTACGCTCTGCGAAATGGGCTGGCGAGCTAGAACCGCGTCAGAACCTGCGGGCGGTCCGCCTGCGGAGGCCGGAACGGCGCCCGCCGGGCGAACGCGAGTAGACGACCCGCGGGGGCACGACCTTCATCCCCTCCTCCTGGAACTCCTCGTGCAGGTCCAGTCGTGCGGCCATCCGACCGACGTCGGCCTGCTGGTCGGGCGCGACGAGAGTGACGCCCGTCCCGCTCCGCCCGGCGCGGGCGGTGCGGCCCACGCGGTGTACGTAGCCCTTGTCGTCTCCTGGGGGATCGAAGTTGATCACGTGGCTGATCCGCTCGAGGTCGAGACCGCGGGCGGCGACGTCGGTCGCCACGAGGACATCGACCTTGTGCGAATCGAACCTGGCCAGCGCACGCTCGCGCGCCTTCTGGGTCATGTCACCGTGCATAGCCTCGGCGCGGACCCCTCGGTCGAGGAGCTTGCGCACGAGCCTGTCGGCGCCGCGTTTCGTGCGAACGAACACGAGCGCTAGCTCGCGGTCCTTGTGGAGCAGCTCGACGAGCGCGTCGACCTTTCCCGACGCCGGCACCGGGATGAAGCGGTGGTCGACCTCGAGCACGGTCTTGGCCTCGCTCGCCGTCTCGTGGCGCACGGGGTCTCGCGTGTACGCCTGGGCGAGCCGGCCCGCCGCACCGTCGAGGGTCGCCGAGAAGAACATCGTCTGACGCTCCGTCGGCAGTCGGCGCACGATCTTGTCGACCTGCGGATGGAAGCCCATGTCGAGCATCCGATCGGCCTCGTCCACGACTAGGATCCGCACGCCGTCGAGTCGCACCATCTTCCGCGTGGCGAGGTCCTCGCAGCGACCGGGCGTCGCGATCAGGACGTGCGCGCGCCGCACGCCCTTGTCCTGCTCGCGAACGCTCACGCCGCCGTAGGCGAGCCCGACGCGCAGGCCGCGGGCGGCGGCGATATCAGCGAATTCGTCGGCAACCTGCACCGCTAGCTCTCGGGTCGGGACGAGCACGAGCGCGGCCGGCCTACGACCGTCACCCGGCTCGAGCCGCTGGACGATCGGGATCGCGAACGCGAGCGTCTTGCCCGAGCCGGTCTGAGAACGCGCGAGCACGTCGCTCCCGGCGAGCGCGTCGCGGAGAACGAGCGATTGGATCTCGAACGGGGCAAGGATGTCGCGTCGCTCCAGGGTGTCGACGAGCGCGCGCGACACGCCGAGGTCGAGGAAGGTGGTCACAGGGTTCTGCTCCTTCTGCGGCGGGAGCGCCGCGTCTTCCGGGGGAGGTCGCGACCGCTCGAACCGCCGGAAGGGGGAGCCGAGGAACGAAACCTCACGGGACGGCACCGCGCCGTCCGTCGCCTCAGCGTACCACCTCTAGAGCTCGAAAGCCCCCGTGGAGCGCGTCGACCACGTGGGAGACGATTAGGAGTTGCGCGAGTGCGAGCGCCTCGCTTCGGCGCTCCTCGCCGGTCGCATGTAGGTACAGGCCGAGCCGATCGCGAAGGAGCCCGGCGTCGGGGTGCATCCTTCGCCAGACGATCTGCGCGACGTCGCCGCCGACGCCGGGCGGGCAGCCGCCATCGACCTCGAGGATCTCGGCCGGGTGCCCGAGGGCGCGGTCGAGGAAGCGCCGCACCGGCTCGTAGCCGTACCGGCGGAGCGTTCCGACCAACTCGTCGAGCGGGGGGTGCGGCAGCGTGGGCCGGAGCACGATCCGAGCGCCGAGGTTCGCGTAGGCCTTCACCGTCGACTGCCGGTGGAAGGAGAGGACCAGGTCGGCGAAACCACGCTGCGGGCGCACGAACCGGGCTGCGTCGGTCTCGCGCCGGCGCAGCTCCGCGACGACCTCCTCGATCAGGTAGCCTCGCGTCGCGCAGTCACGCTCGATCTTCCAACGGTGCCGCAACTCCTCTTCGGGATCCAGGTACACCTTGACGTCGAAGCACTCGCGGAGCGCTCGCGCGTGGAAAGGCAGGAGCCCCTCGACGATGACGACGTCGCGCGGCTCGACGTGCTCGGCCGGGCGGACCTCGCCGGTGCCATGGTCGTAGACCGGCTTCAGCACCGGCTCGCCGAGTGCAAGCAGCCGCAGGTGCTGCGCCACGATATCGAGGTGATTCGCCGCAGGGTCCAGCGAAGTGAGACCGAGCTAGGCGCGGGTCTTCCGGTCGAAGCGGTGGTAGTCGTCGAGGCTGACGCGCACCACGCGCCCGGGCCCGAGGATCCACTCGATCCCCTCGGCGAGCGTCGTCTTGCCCGACGCGCTGTCGCCGGCCAGTCGCAGAAGTACCGGGCGGGATCCGGCCGAGGAGGCGCGCGCGGCGCCGACCTCCGATGCCGCGACGGCCATGCACGGATGCTATGTACGCCCCGAGACCCGGCCAACACCGGGCGGGGGGACTCTGGTGGAGAACCTCGCCTCACCATCCCGGGTGAGCGCGTGCGTGTAGGCTGGCGCCGCCGCAAGGCAGGAAGGCGAAGAGGTGGACAGGAAGGACCTCTGGAACGATCTCGCCGCTCAGCTGAGCGTCGACGCGATCCGCGCTACCACGCTGGCCGGTTCGGGCCACCCCACGTCCTCGATGTCGGCCTCACACCTGCTCGCCGTCCTCGTGGCCGACCATCTCCGCTACGACGTCGCCGACCCGAACAACGCTTCGAACGACCGGCTCGTCCTGTCAAAGGGCCACGCGTCGCCGCTCCTCTACGCGGTCCTCAAGGCGGTCGGCGCGCTCACCGACGAGCAGCTGCTGTCCCTGCGCAAGATGGGAAGCCCGCTCGAGGGCCACCCCGCCCCTGTGCCTGGCATGCCCTGGGTCGACCTGGCGACGGGGTCGCTCGGCCAGGGCCTCGCCGCGGGGCTCGGCATGGCCTTGGCGATACGCATGGACGGCCTCCCCGGCCGCGTGTGGGTCGTGATGGGCGACTCCGAGATGGCCGAGGGAAGCGTTTGGGAGGCGATGGAGACGGCCGCCTTCCACGGGGTCGCGAACCTCGTTGGCGTCCTCGACATGAACCGTCTCGGCCAGCGGGGCCCGACGATGCTCGAGTGGGACGCCAAGGCCTACGCGCGCAGGGCCGAGGCGTTCGGCTGGCCCGGGATAGTCGTGGACGGGCACGACGTCGAGGCGATCGACGCCGCTTACCGCGAGGCCGAAGGCCGCGGCGCTCCCGCGCTCGTGATCGCCCGAACCGAGAAGGGACACGGCGTCTCGTTCCTCGCGAACCGGGAGGGCTGGCACGGCAAGGCGCTGTCGGGCCAGCAAGCGGGGCAGGCGATCGACGAGCTCGGCGGCGAGCGGTCGGTCTCGGTCACGCCGCTCGTGCCGAAGCCGGCCCTGACGAAGCCAGCGCCGCCCGAGAACGCGCCCAAGCCCGCGTACACCGAGGGCATACCCACGCGGAAGGCGTTCGGCGAGACGCTTGCATGGCTCGGCAGGACGCGCGGCGACGTCGTAGTGCTGGACGGTGAGGTCTCCAACTCAACCTACACCGAGGACTTCGAGAAGGTCGCGCCCGAGCGATTCATCGAGATGTTCATCGCCGAGCAGGCGATGATCGGTGCGGCCGTCGGCCTGCAAGCGCTGGGGAAGATCGCGTTCGCCGCGACCTTCGGTGCGTTCCTCACGCGGGCGTACGACTTCGTGCGGATGGCGGCGATCAGCCGCGCGAACCTGCGGCTCTGCGGTTCCCACGCGGGTGTCTCGATCGGCGAGGACGGCCCCTCGCAGATGGCGCTCGAGGATCTCGCGATGATGCGGGCGGTGCGCGGTTCGACTGTGCTCTATCCCGCCGACGCGAACTCGACGGTGAAGCTCGTCGCGCAGATGGCCGACCTCGAGGGCATCTCCTACATACGCACGACGCGCGAGAAGACCCCCTGCCTGTACTACCCGGACGAGCCGTTCCCGATCGGCGGGAGCAAGATAGTGAGGGAGGGCCACGCCGACCGCGTCACCCTCGTCGGTGCCGGAATCACTCTCTTCGAATCGATCAAGGCCGCCGAAACGCTTGCGACCGAAGGGATCCCGGTCCGCGTGATCGACGCCTTCAGCGTGAAGCCGATCGACGCGGCCACGCTCCGACGGGCGCTCGACGAGAGCGGGCTCCTCGTCGTCGTCGAGGACCACTGGGTCGAGGGGGGCCTCGGCGACGCCGTTCTCGACGGGCTCGCGGCCACCGGTCCGCTGACCGGCCGGGTGATCAAGCTCGCGGTGACGGCCATGCCCGGCTCCGGCACCCCAGAAGAGCTGCGCGATTGGGCTGGGATATCGGCAGCGAAGATCTCCGCCGCTGTCCGCGCGGCGCTGGACTAGGCGATCTTCGCGACCTGGAGCTCGCCGCTCTGGATCCGCGCGGTGATCTCCTTGGCAGGCACCGGTCTGCCGAAGAAGAAACCCTGCCCGAGCTGACACCCGAGCGTGGCGAGGAACCGCGCTTCGTCCTCGGTCTCGATCCCTTCCGCGAGGGTCGCCTTGCCGAGACCGCGGCCGAGCTGCACGAACGCCGCGACGATGCTCGCGGCCTCGGGCTCCTGGTGCACCCCAGAGACGAACGAGCGGTCGATCTTCAGGACGTCGACCGGCAGGTTCCGCAGCCGCCAAAGCGACGAGTAGCCGGTTCCGAAGTCGTCGATCGCAAGCCGCAGCCCTACGGAGTGCAGCTCCCAGAGCACGTACTGCGCGCGCTCCGGATCCTTCATCGCCGAGGACTCCGTGATCTCGACCACGACCCGGCGAGGGTCGACCTCGCCCTCGTCGAGCCTACGGATGATGCGGTCGACGAGATCGGGCTGCCAGAACTGCCGTGCCGAGAGGTTGAACGAGAGCTCTCGGAGCTCGACGCCATCCTCTCGCCAGTCTCGGTCGTTGCGGACCAGTTCGCTCACTCCCCAGTCGCACAGCGCGCCTATCAACCCCAGCTCCTCGGCGAGCGGGATGAACTCGCCCGGCATGATCAGCTCCCCGGCCGGGTCCTTCCAACGGATCAACGCCTCGACGCCGAGGATCTGACCCGACCCGAGGTCGACGATCGGCTGGTAGTGCTGCTCCCAATGCCTGCCCTCGACGGCGCGACGGAGCCGGGTAACGAACGAGAGCTTCGTGAGCGACTCGAGCGTCCCCGCCGAGCTCACGACGTAGCCACCGGGGCCGCTCCGCTTGCTGTTGTACATGGCGGTCTCGGCGTTCTGGAGGAGCCTGGCCACATGGTCCGCATCCAGCGGACAGACGCTGATCCCGATGCTCGCCGAAACGAACACCTCGGTGCCCTCGAGCTCGAACGGGACGCGGAGGGACTCCATGACCCGCCCGGCCACCGCCTCCGCCGTCAGCAGGGACGCGTCGACGTCGCCCGCCCCGCCGCGCTCGAGGTCGCCGAGCAGCAGCAGGAACTCGTCGCCCCCACGCCGGGCTACCAGGTCGGTCTCCCGCGTCACGTCGGCCAGGCGGGCCGCCATCGCGCGGATCAGGTCGTCGCCGGCGCGATGCCCGAGGCTGTCGTTCACCAGCTTGAAGTCGTCGAGGTCTACCCACAGGACCGCGACGGCCAGCTCGTGGCGGTTGGCGCGGCTCACCGCCCGTTCCAGGAACTCCTCGAACATCGCCTGGTTCGGCAGGCCTGTCAGCTTGTCGTGGTAGGCGAGGAACGCGGCCTGCTCCTCCGCCTTCTTCTGCTCCGTGATGTCCTGCATCACGCCCTGGGACCAGCGGGCCGTCCCGTCCGCGTCGCGCACGATGACGGCCTCGTCGCGTATCCAGGCGACCTTCCCGTCGCGCGCGATGAGGCGGTACGTCTGGGCGTACGGCTCCCCGGTCTCGTTGTGTCTCGCGTTCGCCGCGAGCGCCCGCTGTCGATCCTCCGGATGGAGCAGCTTCGGCCAGAACTCCGGGTCGCTCATCCACTCGCTCTGCGAGTAGCCGAGGATGGACTCGACCTGGGGGCTGATGTAGACGGTCGTCCCGATCTCGTTCAGCTCGTCGACGTAGGTGATCGCCGGGATGTTCTCAACGAGCGTCTGGAAGCGCTCCTCGGCCTCCACGCGCGCCGACTCGCTGCGCTGCCGCTCGATCGCGGCGCCGAGCGTGCCGCCCGCGACGCGGAGCGCGTCGAGCTCGGGGGCCTCCCAGGCGCGGTCGCCGACGCAGTCGTCGAACCCGATGAACCCCCACCAGTGCTCGCCGACGAATATCGGCACGCACGCGATCGAGCGTATGCCCTCGGACTCGAGGTCGGCCCGCTCCTGTCCCTCGAACGCCGCGGCGACCCCGTGCAGCGGCCGGCCGGCGGACAGCGCCTCGAGGTACGTCGGGAAGTCGGGCAGGTAGGGCACGTCGTGATTGTCCGAATCCTCGAGCGTCGGCTCGATCCCCGGAGCCGCCCATTCGAAGCACTGATCCATGAGCAGCGACCCGTCCGAACGCTCCTTGTTCTGGAAGACGTAGACGCGGCTCACACCCGTCGCCTCCCCCAGACGCGCAAGCACATCCTGCACGGCCGGCCCCGGGTCGCCCTCGCGCAGGAAGCGCTCCGCGGCGAACGCGGTCGCCGCGAGAACCCCCTCCCTGGCACGGATCGAGTGCCTCTGCCGCCGGAAGGCGCGGAACGCCGGCACGACGATAGGTAGAAGGGCCAGGTACAAGGCCGCGAGCAGCAAGACGTTGTACCGCTCCGAGGTAAGCGAGACCCCGCCGGCCGTCGAGACGCCGATGACCAGCGCGGTGGGAACGAGCGCCACCAGCACGGCGACGGCGATGCGGATGGCGGAGCCCTCAGCCGAGCCGCTCCGATCGTGGTTCATGCTCCATAGCGGTATCGGTAGGCCTCGAGGGGGCCTGTAGCAGGCACGGCGAGCGAGCGGCCTGCTACGCTTGGCCCGTGGCGGACTATCGCGAGATCATCCACGAGCGCCTCTACCTGCGCGTTCCGGGCACCGACAGGCTCCGTAGGACGGCCGCCGGCCGCCTGAAGCACCTGCTCGCGAACGGCTGGCGCGAGATAAACAGGGAGCAGCATGCCGATCACGTGCAAGTTCGACTCGAGCGAACCGGTCACGCCCCCCTCGTGACCCGCCTCCCCAGGCACGAGAAGGAGCGGATCGAGCGCCGGCGCCCCCGCGAGGGCGGCCGCGGCGGTCCCCGCCGCTAGCCCACAGACCAACCCACCGCCGAACATCCTTCGGTTTCGACGCTGTTCTACCGGACGAACTGCGGGTACACTACTTCCAGAGGTAGGATCCGTCCGACAGGTTCCCACCGTTTCTGCGTGCGTAGGCCGGACTACTCTGGAGGTTCGATGAGCGACGAGCAGGCGACCGTCCGCCCGGCGCACCGGCAGGCGAGAGCGCACGCCGCAGAGCAGCCGTTCGAGTACCCGCTCAAGCGGGAGTTCGTCGAGCCCGACTGGACGCGCCTGCCCGGATACGCGGACGTCACCGCCGGGCAGTGGGAGAGCGCCCAGTGGCAGCGTGCCCATACGGTGAAGAACCTGAAGGAGTTCAAGGAGGCCCTCGGGGACTCCCTCACCGACGAACTCCTCGAGGACATCGCACACGACCAGACCGAGCGGGCCACCATGTCGATGCTCATCCCCCCGCAGATGATCAACACCCTGAACGAGCTGGACCTGCGGGACGACCCCGTCCGCCGCTACATGGCTCCCGCGTTCTCCGAGAGGGAGACCGAGTGGACGAGCCACCCGATGGCCTCGCGCGACTCGCTACACGAGGCCGACATGTGGGCCGTCGAGGGGCTCACTCACCGCTACCCCACCAAGGTGCTCGCCGAGATGATCCCGACGTGCCCCCAGTACTGCGGACACTGCACGCGGATGGACCTCGTCGGCAACGACACGGCGCAGATCCTCAAGTACAAGTTCGAGATGAAGCAGCAGGAACGCTGGGACGCGATGCTCGACTACCTGCGTCGCACCCCGATGGTTCGCGACGTGGTGGTCTCGGGTGGCGACGTGGCGAACCTGCCGATAAAGCGGCTCGAGGACTTCATGATGAAGCTCCTCGACATCGAGAGCATCCGCGACGTCCGCTTGGCAACCAAGGGGCTGATGGGCATCCCGCAGCACTTCCTACAGGACGAGGTGCTCGAGGGCTTGGAGCGGATGGCCGAGAAGGCGCACGGCCGAGGCGTCGAGCTGGCCGTCCACACCCACGTGAACTGCGCTCAGCAGGTGACCCCGCTCGTGGGCAAGGTCGTCCGCAAGCTCCTCGACATGGGCTACCGTGACGTCCGCAACCAGGGGGTGCTCCTGCGCGGGGTGAACGCGAGCACGAACCAGTTGCTGGAGCTGTGTTTCATGCTTCTCGACCACGCGCAGATAATGCCGTACTACTTCTACGTCTGCGACATGATCCCCAACGCCGAGCACTGGCGAACCTCGGTTTGGGAGGCGCAGGAGCTGCAGCACTCGATCATGGGCTACCTCCCGGGCTTCGCGACGCCGCGCGTGGTCGTCGACGTCCCGTTCGTCGGCAAGCGCTGGACCCAGCAGCTCGTCGAGTACGACCACGTGAAGGGCATCTCCTACTGGACCAAGAACTACCGGACAGGCATCGAGTACGACGACCCCGAGGCGCTGGCTCGGAGGTACCCCTACTACGACCCGATCTATACCCTCCCCGAGGAGGGGCAGGAGTGGTGGCGCGAGCAGACGCGCCGGGGTGAGCTGGAGCTGACGACCGTCTAAGCCTCAGGTGAACAGGCACGCCGCCACGTGCTCGGGGGACCGTGCCTGTTTCGCGGCGCGGAGGGCGGGATCCTCCATGGAGCAGATGTCCTGCGCCACCGGGCACCGAGGGTGGAATCGGCAGCCCGGCGGCACGTCGATCGGGTTCGGGGTCTCTCCCCTCAGGATCTGAGCCCGGCTCCGCTCGCGGGGGTCCGGCTTGGGGACCACCGACATGAGCGCCTTCGTGTACGGATGCTGGGGGTTGGTGACGACTTCTCGAGACGGGCCTTCCTCGACGATCCGCCCGAGGTACATGACCGCGATGCGGTCCGCGAAGTGCGCGGCGGTCGACAGGTCGTGGGTGATCATGAGAACCCCGAGACCGCCGTCGCGGAGACGGTCCAGGAGCACCAGCACGCCGGCTCGAACCGAGACGTCCAGCATCGAAACGGGCTCGTCGGCGACAAGCAGCTCCGGCTCGAGCACGAGCCCGGCCGCGATGGCGACGCGCTGGCGCTGGCCGCCGGAGAGCTCGTGAGGGTAGCGGTCGAGGAAAAGGTCCGGCGGTGTGAGGCCTACACGTTCGAGAGCGGTGACAACGCGGAGCCGGCGGTCCTCCTTAGAGCCGCCAAGCCCGTGGATCAGGAGCGGCTCCTCGACCGTCCGCCACACCCGGAAGCGCGGGTCCAGGGACTCGTAGGGGTCCTGGTAGATGATCTGCATCCTCCGCCGGAGTGGTCGCAGCGCGCCGTGCGAGAGCCTCGAGATCTGCTCGCCGTCCAGGCGGATCGAACCCGCCTCAGCGTCGACCAACCTTAGGATCGCGTGCGCGGTCGTGGTCTTGCCGCAGCCGGATTCCCCAACGAGCGCGAGCATCTCGCCCCTCTCGAGGGAGAACGAGACACCCTCGACCGCGTGCACCCGTCGCTTGGGTCTACGGGCGAGCGTGCCGACGATCCCGCGCGGCACAAGGTAGCGAACCACGAGGTCCTCCACCTCCAGGAGCGACGTCACGACGACGCCTCCGCGTAGGATGGGTCGTTCAGGTGGCATGCCGCGAGGTGACCGCCGGTGACGTCGCGAAGCTCCGGCCAGACGCTTCCGCACGGCTCGAAAGCTCGGTCGCACCGAGGCCGGAAGGGACAGCCCTCTAGCGACCGGTCCAGGCGGGGCGGGACCCCGGGGATCGAGACCACCTCGGTCTCGCCGAGGAGATCCGGGACCGCGCGGAACAGCAGCCGCGTGTAGGGGTGGCGTGGAGAGTGGTACAGCGCGTCGACCGTTCCCATCTCGACGATCTCACCCGCGTACATCACGGCTCCCCGCTCGCACACCTCTGCGACTACGGGAAGGTCGTGGGTCACGAGCGCGAGCGTCAGCCCGAGCTCGGTCGTTAGCGACACGAGTAGATCGAGGATCTGCGCCTGGACCATCACGTCCAGCGCGGTCGTCGGCTCGTCAGCCAGCAGCACCTTCGGCTCGCACGCGAGCGCCATCGCGATCGCCGCCCGCTGGCGCATCCCGCCGGAGAACTCGTGGGGATATCGGTCGGCTCGAGCGGCGGGGATCCCGACCAGCTCGAGCAGCTCGCCCGCGCGCGTTCGCGCGTCTGCGCCCTGGGCGATCTCGTGCAACTCCATAGGCTCGACGATCTGCGAGCCCACGGTCTTCACGGGGTTGAGAGCGTTCATTGCACCCTGAAAGATCATCGAGACATCGACCCAGCGGCGCGGCCGGATCGAGGATTCACCTCCGACCAGAAGATCCTTGCCCTCCAACAAGATCGTCCCCGACACCGTTGCGTTGGGCGGGAGCAACCCCATCAGGGCAAGGATCGAGGTCGTCTTTCCGCAACCTGACTCCCCGACGAGTCCGAAACGCTCTCCCGGCGCGAGCGAGAAGCTAACCCCGCGAACCGCGTGGAGAGTGCCGCCATGCGGCAGATCGAACCAGACGTTCAGGTCCGCGACGGAAAGGACCGGGTCGCTCACCCCTGCTCCGGACGGCGGATCCGGAACCCGCGCGCCGCGAGGAAGGACACCCGAAGACGCGGGTTCAAGGCGTCCTCGAGCGCCTGCCCGATCAGCGTGCAGGAGAGGATGACCAGCGCGACGCACACACCCGGCGGCACGATCGCCCACCACGCGCCCGCCGACACGGCCGAGGCGTCCGTGGCGTTCTTGATCATCTTCCCCCACGAGATGACGCTCGGATCGGACAGGCCGAGGTACGCGAGGGCGGTCTCGTTGAAGATCGCGACCGCGATCGTGAGCACGATGTTCGCGACGATCAGCGGCTCGATCTGCGGCAGCACGTGCCGAAGGATCGTGTGGAAGTGACCCGCGCCGAGAGCCCGGGCTCGTTTCACGTACACGCGCTCGCGCACGCTCTTCACCTGCGCCCGGATCACCCGGGCCGTCCAGGTCCACAGAAGCAGCCCGATGATGAGGATGATGTGCCACAGGCTCTGTCCCCAGATCGCGGCGATCACGATCATGAGGGGGACGTCGGGGATGACGAGGAAATAGTCGGTCACCCGCATCGCCACCATGTCCGTCCGTCCGCCGAAGTACCCCGCGACGATCCCGACTACCGAGCCTAGGAATATCGCGATCGCCGTCGAGCCGAAACCCACCAAGAGAGAAGCTCGCGCGCCGTGCATGAGTAGCGACAGGATGTCGATCCCGCCGTCGTCGAGGCCGAGCGGATGTCCCGGAGACGGGGGGTCGAACGTCGAGCCGACCCTTTCATGCACACGCGACGGCGCTATGACCGGCGCCAGGATCGCGATCAGCACGAAGGCCGAGAGCACGGTGAGCCCCACGAGGGTCGCCGGTCGCTCGCGGAGGATCGACCAGACGGTGCGACGGCGTTCCTCGACCGCACCGACGACGACCCCGGGCTCCTCCAGGAGCGTGCTCACTCCTTGATCCTCGGATCCAGCCGGAAGTACAGGAGGTCCGCGACGTAGTTGGCTAGCACGACGGCGAGCGTGAAGACGAGGAAAGTCCCCTGGAGCATGGGGTAGTCGCGCGCCCGGACGGCGTCGACGATCGCCCGCCCGATCCCGGGCCATGAGAAGACCTCCTCGACGAGGATCGAGCCGGCGACCACGTACCCCAGGGAGAGCGCCATCAGGGTGGTGATCGGCAGCAGCGCGTTCCGGAGTGCGTGCGCCCATACGATCCGGCGGTCGCGGAGCCCCTTCGCCCGCGCCGTGAGGATGTAGTCCTCCCCCAGCGTCTCCAGCATCGCCGAGCGCGACACGAGCGTGTACTCACCGTAGAGCACGAGCCCGAGCGTGAGCGAGGGCAGGATCATGTGCCTGGCGACGTCCAGCAGGTGCTCCACCGGCGAGGGGTCGAACAGGAACGGGTCGACCCGCCCCCCCGAGGGAAGCGTCCCGGCGAAGATCAGCAGCAGCATGAGTCCAAGCCACTGCGTCGGGAGCGAGTAGAAGAACAGCCCGAGGGAGACGCTCCCCGTATCGATCCAGGTCCCCCGCCTGTACGCAGCGATCACGCCGGTGAGGGTCCCGAAGCCGATCGCGAACAGGGTTCCGAGCAGGACCATCGGGATCGTGTTCACGAGTGCGCGTCCGAGCTCGGTGGTGACGGGCGTCTGGGACGCAAAGGACACGCCGAGGTTCCCGCGCGCGAGCTGCCCGAGGTAGATGAAGTACTGCTCGAGCTTGGGCTTGTCGAGACCGAAGTCGCGGGTGAGCTCCTCGCGGAGCTGATGCGTTGCCCCCGGGACCCGGGCGATGTTGGCGACCGCGGTCCCGGGGGCGGCCCGGAAGATCACGAAGTTGATCGTGGCCGCGACGAAGATCGTGACGAGCGCGAAGACCGTCCGCTTGACGACGTAGTCGATCCCCCGCACCCCGGCTCCGGACCTCCCGCTCCTGGGTTCGGGCCTACCCTACCTGGTGCACGTTCAGGAGCGTGAGCTTCGTCAGGTTGTTGTAGGAACCGAGCGGCGTAAAGACGAAGCCCTCCCACTCGGCGCTGTGGGCTTCGAGCATGTCGCGGTATTGGAGCATGATGTACGGCTTGTCCTCGTAGACG
>Ga0209751_10001065_pt1 | contig 28727 bp, 30 predicted proteins | sample RifCSP13_1_FD_184019 | JGI IMG/M metagenome (GOLD analysis project Ga0209751, IMG submission 184019) | Soil microbial communities from Rifle, Colorado - Rifle CSP2_sed 13_1 (SPAdes) (version 2) | ecosystem: Environmental > Terrestrial > Deep subsurface > Rock core/Sediment | place: Rifle...
GACCTTCCTCCGGGTCACGCTGCCAAACATTATGCCTGGCATCATCTCGGCCATGCTCCTGGGATTCACTTTCTCCTTCGACGAACTGCCCGTCACCCTGTTCCTGGCGGGCGGGGGCGTCGTGACGATGCCCATGTTCATCTACGGCCTCATCTCGAAGAAGGTCATCAGCCCGCGAGTGAACGCGGCCTCGACGATCGTCCTCTTGTTGTCTCTCGTCTTCGTACTCCTCACCACGAAGTTGGGCAAGAAAGGGGGTCAGCTATTCCGTATCTGAGTTTTCTCGTGGGAACCGTCGAGAAACGGGGGCGACATCGTGCCGGAGTATGACGTGGAAGTCAAGGGCTTGACCAAGATCTTCGACAACAAGGTGAAAGCCGTCGATGACGTATCCTTCGGGATCGAGAAGGGCTCCTTCTTCACCCTGCTGGGTCCTTCCGGGAGCGGCAAGTCGACGATCCTCCGGATGATCGGGGGCCTCGAGAAGCCGACGAATGGACAGGTGTTCATCGGCGGCCGCGAGGTTACCCGGCTCCCGCCCTACGAGCGGGACACGAGCATGGTGTTCCAGAGCCTCGCCCTCTTCCCCCACCTCACCGTCGCGGGGAACATCGCCTTCGGTCTGAAGATGAGGAAGGTCCCGAAGGACGTGATCACGAAGAAGGTCAACGAGTCCCTGGATCTCGTCGAGCTCCCTCACCGGAAGTACGGGGAGCGGAAGATCACCCAGCTGTCCGGCGGGGAGCGGCAGCGGGTCGCCCTCGCCCGGGCCCTCGTCACGGAGCCGCGGGTCCTACTCCTCGACGAACCCTTCGGCGCCCTCGACCTGAAACTGCGCAAACAGATGCAGGTGGAGACGAAGAAGCTCCAGCGGCGCCTGGGGATCACGTTCGTCTTCGTCACCCACGACCAGGAAGAGGCTCTCACGATGTCCAACGTGATCGGGGTCATCAACAAAGGGCGCGTGGACCAGATGGGCGACTCCAAGGACATCTACGAACGTCCCTCGACACGGTTCGTCGCGGGCTTCATCGGTGAGGCGAACATCATCCGCGGGGTCATCGAGAAGGTAGAGGGCTCTGACGCGATCCTCCTCCAGGAGGCCGAGGGGAAAGCGCCCCTGAGGTTCGTGGTTCCCGCGGACGGAATCGCGGCAGGGCAGGAAGTCTACGTCTCCATCCGGCCGGAGAAGGTCCGCGTCGGGGCCGAAGCGGAGCGGTGCGCGAATCTCTTCGACGGAACCGTCGTCGACGAGGTGTACATCGGCCTCGCAAGCCGGATTACCCTCGATATCGGCGACAGCCGGAAGCTCATCGCGAACGTCCAAATCGCCAACGTCGGGGATGCCCTGCCGCTCAGCACCAAGGTGAAGGTGGGCTGGGACCCCGCCAATTCGATCGTCGTTCGCCAGTGAGGGCTGCCACGGCCCGCACCGTCGCCCCGCGCCGCGGGCCGCACAGCTTGACGATAGATTTCGCGTCGCCCGGCCGCCCCGCGGATCAACGCGTTTGCTCCGGGCGCCGATCCGGGCTCGCCTAGACGCTGGGCGGGATCTGGGCCTCTCCGTATACGGCGGCCTGGGACGCCGCAGCCCGGAGCTGCACCACGGGCGGTTTCATCCGGTTCCGGCGGGCCTCCTTCGCGACCGCCGCGAAGGCGCTGTCCGCGACCTCGAGGGCCCACTCGATGTCCTCCTCCGTGTGCTCCGTGCAGATGAAGGCCCGCTCGCCCGTGTTCGGGATCCCGTAGAGGACGTTGTTCCCGAGGCAGTGGATGAACCAGTTCCACCACCGGCGCGTATTCGTGCTGCCCGTATCTCGGAAGTTCCGGATCTCGTCCTTCGTGGTGAAGTAGACGTTCCCGATAGACCCGACGTACTCGACCCACGCGGGGATGCGCCGGTCGTCCGCGAGATCCTGGAGCCCGCCGTAGAGCTGTCGGCCGAGGGAGTTGATGTGGTCGTAGTACTCCGGGTGTTCCTCGAGTATCTTCAGGGCCTTCATCCCGGCGGCCACGCTGACCGGATGGCCGTTGTACGTCCCCGCATGGAACGTCCCTCGCCGCCACCCGCCGCCCGGCTCGAGGACGTCCATGATCTGGGCCTCACCGCCGAAACCCGCGAGCTGGAAGCCGCCCCCCGCGATCTTGCCGAAACACACCATGTCCGGCCGGATGTCGTAGTACTCGGCGGCTCCGCCGTAGGCGAGGCGGAAGCCCGTGAGCACCTCGTCGAAGATGAGGACGATACCCAGCTTCCTCGTGAGCCGGCGGATCTTCTTGAGGTAGTTGTTCTTGGGGGCGATGACGCCCGGGCCGCAGAGGACCGGCTCGACGATGAAGCCGCCGATGTCGTCCGCGCCCTCCTCGAGCACCTCCGCCGTCGCGTCGATGTCGTTGAAGGGGACGACCGCCATCGTTTCCGCGATGGCCTTCGGGATGCCCCGCCCGTAGGGCACGGGTTTGTACCCGTTCATCCGGCGGGCCGTGCGGTTGTCCATGTCCAGGCTCATGAGGCCGTAGTCGTTGGCCCCGTGGTACGCGCCCTCGACCTTGGCGATCTTGTCCTTGCCCGTGAAGGCGCGAGCGACGCGCATCGCGTGCATCGTCGCCTCCGTCCCGCTGTTGCAAAGGCGGACCTTCTTCATCCAGGGCATCGCCTTCTGGATCTGGACGATGTAATCGGGGAACAGCTCCGTCGTGATGCCCATCAACGACCCGGACTCGAGCTGCTTGATCACCTCAAGGGCGATGTCCCGGTTGTTGTGGCCCAGGAGGAGGGCGCCGAAGCCCATCATGAAGTCGAGGATCTTGTTCCCGTCCACGTCGTAGATGTAGCCGCCGTCCCCGTAGTCCGCGAAGAACGGGTGGGGCCGGAAGTAGCGGATGTTGCTCTCGACCCCGCCGGGCGAGAGCTTCGCGGCACGCTTCCAGAGCTGGGCGCTCTTCTTGTGCCTCGTCAGGTACTTCCGGCTGAATTTCTGGGACGGCAAGGGATCACCTCCAAGCGAGAATGCGCCCGGCCCACGGCCGGTCGTCGGGTCCCGGCGGGCAGGGATCATCGCCCGCGTTTCCGCGAGCGCAGGGGGCCCGTCGAAGCCCGTTCACTTGGACGGTCGAAGATGGCCTTGAAACTATGAATAGGTTTCGTACTTAGGCGACGCTTCACATATAGTGCGCTGGATGGTTGAAAAGTAAATGTCGGACATAAACCGTCTGTCAGACGTTTGTCGGTCGCGCGACTTATAACCTGGGCTTATAACGTTCATAAGCGGGAGGTACAAAGTGGGCCATCCGGCCGCATCCGGAGCACCGCCGCGAGAGGGCACCCTTTCCGATTGAGGGTACAATACCGTACGTCCAAGGTTTCAAGGCCCGACGAAGACTTCCGGCGGGAAAAGATGCGTGGGGCAGGATTTGAACCTGCGAACCCCTACGGGACAGGATCCTGAGCCCTGCGCCTTTGACCAAGCTTGGCAACCCACGCACGCGGCGTTCCAGGGCGAATCTGTGGATTCGTAATAAACTTGCGGGAGCGACCCGAGCGGCCGCGGCCTCCCATGGGAAGGTCCATAAGCCTGGAGTCGCCTCGACGGACCGATGTTCGAGAAGCGCGAGGTCCGCGTGATCGCCGGGATCCCCCGGAAGGACCTGTGGGCGAAGGCCTGGGACTGGTGGGCCCGCGCGGGATTCCATCTCGCGCAGTCCGGGCCGTACCGGCTGATGGGCTCTTCCTTCTACAGCCGCATCGGGCTGAAGCGGGAGATCGAGCTTTTCCTCGATGAGGTGCCCGGCGGCTCCTCGGTCGACCTGCGCGTGAATGCACAGATCACGAACGAAGGGGTCGTGCTCGGCGGCATCTCCGCAATCGTGTTCTGGCCCGTGGCCGTCGTGGGAGGCGCGGTGTCCTACACCCAGTACGAAGACGACGCCAGGAACCTCATGATCGCCTTCTGGCAGTACGTGTACGCCCTCGCGGCACCCGGCCCGACCTCACCCGCGGGCACCCCGGCGGTACCCCCGCCGTGCACGGGCTGCGGCGCGGCGTTGCTCCCGGACTGGAAAGTGTGTCCCTACTGCGGGCGGGCGCGGGTCGAGACCTCGTGAAGGGCCGCGCGGTCCTCAGCGCGTCCGCTTCATGATCTTCATGAAGCCGGAGGACTCGTAGACCTGGAGCTTGCGCTTCGTGAGGGTGTCGCGGAACTCGTCCCAGGAGATGACCTCGAGGCGCGTGTTGCGGCCTTTCGTGAACTGGACGCCGTTCGTGCCCTTGACCCGACCCGGGCGGAGTCCCTTCTTCTTCGCCTTCTCGATCGCGGACTCCACGCTGATTGGTTCCATGACCGTACGAAGTCCCTCCCTGCACCACGCGGCGAGAGCGCTGGCGGCCTGCATCCGAAGGTCGATATATAAATGGTTCTTCGGGAGGTCCTGCGGCCCGCGAAGGGATTTCTATCCCGCGTACGGTACCCCCCACGTTGTCCCGCTTCGGCTCCTCCGGCATCCGCGGTCTCGCCAACGTCGACGTGACGCCGGACCTCGCGCTCCAGGTCGGCAAGGTGGTGGGGGAGCTCTACGGGCCCACAATCGTCGGCCGGGACCCGCGGACGAGCGGGCCCATGCTTTCCTCCGCGCTCTGTGCGGGCGTCCTCTCCGCGGGCTCCGACGTCACGGAGGCAGGCCTCGTCTCGACGCCCACCCTGGCCCGCGGCGCGTCCGAGTACGCGTGCGGCGTCGTGATCACGGCGTCGCACAACCCCGCCCCGTACAACGGGATCAAGCTCTGGAACCCGGACGGCATGGCCTTCGACGAGACGCAGCAGGCGGAGATCGAATCCGCGCTCGACGCGGGCCGCTTCCGGTTCGCCCCCTGGGATCAGATCGGGCGGCTCCACCGGCGCGACGACCTCATCCCGCGACACATCGAGGCGATCCTCAAGGACGTCGGGAGCGCGAAGCTCAAGGTCGTCGTGGACTGCGGCTGCGGGGCCACGTCGACGATCACGCCCTTCCTCCTGCGGAAGATGGGCTGCGACGTGCTCGCGATCCACGCGCAGCCCGACGGCCACTTCCCCGGCCGTGATCCGGAACCGACGGAGAAGAACCTCGCCCTACTCCTGGCGATCGTGCGCGATGTGGGCGCGGACCTTGGGATCGCGCACGACGGCGATGGGGACCGCATGGTCGCCGTGGACCGCGACGGGGGCTTCGTCGGGGGCGATGCGCTCCTGGCCCTCTTCGCGACGCGCGAGGTGAAGCACGGGCTCGTCGTGCCCGTCGACGCCTCGATGGTCGTCGAGGATCTCTTGCCCAAGGCGAAGGTCTGGCGCACCCGCGTGGGCGACGTGTACGTGGCCGCGGAGATCAAGCGTCGCGGCGCGGAGTTCGGGGGCGAACCCTCCGGCACCTGGATCTTCCCGAAGGTCTCGTACTGCCCCGACGGGGTGTACGCGGCCGCCCACCTCGTGGCGATGGTCGAGGAGACTCCGCTCGCGTCGATGCTCCGGGACATCCCGACGTATCCGACAATCCGCGGCGCGTTCGCGTACGATGCGTCGAAGCGCGCGGCGATCGAGGCCCGCCTCGATGCGGCCCTCCGGGGCCTCGGGGCGGATGTGAGCACCGTGGACGGATGGCGGCTCCAGTACGACGACGGCTGGGCGCTCGTCCGATTCTCCGGGACGGAGCCGAAAATCCGCGTGCTCGCCGAGTCGCGGGAGGAGACCAGGGCAAAGGCGATATATTCCACGGTCCTATCGAGCGCGCAGGGCGCGGCCACATGAAGGCGGTCATCCTCGCGGCTGGGGAGGGAACGCGGATGCGGCCCCTCACGGCGAACCTGCCGAAGCCCCTCCTGCCGGTCGCTGGCAAGCCTTTTCTCCGCCACACCTTGGAGGCCGTGGCCCGCGCGGACGTGAGGGACGTCACGATCCTGATCGGATGGCAGGGCCATCGGATTCGGGAGAGCTTCGGCCACGGGGAGGATCTCGGCCTCACCATCGCGTACGAGGAGCAGACGGAGCGCCTCGGGACGGCCCACGCGATCGGCCGACTCCGGAGCCACCTGGACGGTCCGTTCCTCACGATCTACGGCGACGTGGTCGTGTCGGGAGACGCCCTGAAGGAGCTCGTCGCCTACTCGACCAAGGTCGGCACGCCGGTCCTCTCCCTCGCGGAGGTCTCGGATCCGCGCCCGTTCGGTGTCGTCGAGGTGGACGACGGGCGGGTCGTCGGCCTGGAGGAGAAACCCCGGCATCCGAGGTCCCACCTGATCAACGCGGGCGTCTACGTCTTCGACACGGGCGTCTTCCCGCTCATCGACCGGACGCCCAAGTCGCCGCGAGGCGAGTACGAGATCACGGACACGATCCGCGCGATGATCGGCAAGGGGGAGGTCCACGGGTTCCGCCTCCCCGGCGAATGGCTCGACGTGGGCCGTCCGTGGGACCTGCTCCGGGCGAACGCGGCCCTGCTGCGTCCTCTCAAGGGGCGCGTCCAGGGCATCGTGGACCCGAAGGCCACCCTAGTCGGGGAGGTCCTCGTGGAGGAGGGCGCCCACGTGCGGGCGGGCTCGACCGTCGAGGGCCCGACGATCCTCGGGCGCGGTGCGGAGATCGGGCCGAACTGCTACATCCGCCCCGCCACGTCGATCGGGCCGAAGGCGAAGGTCGGCAATGCGTGCGAGGTGAAGAATTCCATCCTCATGGGGGAGACCCACGTGCCTCACCAGAACTACGTCGGGGACAGCATCCTCGGGGAGCGCTGCAACCTCGGGGCCGGAACGAAGGTCGCGAATCTCCGGCTCGACGAGTCCAACATCCACGTCTCCTGGAAGGGCCAGGACGTGGACACGGGGCTGCGCAAGCTCGGCGTGATCATGGGGGACGACGTCAAGGTCGGGATCAACGCGTCCATCGACGCGGGCACGATCATCGGGGAGGAGTCCTTCATCGGGCCCGGGGCGACCGTGCGCGGCAACATCGCCCCCCGGAGCCGGATCTTCTGAGGTGGGGCGGTGCGGATCGCCCAGGTGTCTCCGTGGTTCTATCCCCACCTCGGTGGGGTGGAGAGCCACGTGGAGAGTCTGGCCCAGGAGCTGGCGGGCCGCGGGCACGAGGTCACCGTCGTCTCGACCCGGGACGACCTCCGGTCCCCGGAGCGGGAGCGCGTGGACGGGTTCCAGGTGCTCCGGGTCAGACCCCGGATGGTCGCGATGCGCACACCGATCGCGCCGCGCATCAGGCTGGCCCTGCGGGACCTGCCCGTGGACCTGATCCACGCTCATCTCCCGCCCCCGCTGAGCGCCCACTACGCCGCGGACGCCGCGGAGGCCCGCGGCGTGCCCTTCGTGGTCACGTACCACTGTGACGTGGAGCTGCCCTCGGCCATCGGCACGATAGTCGAGGCGCTCTACCGCCGGAGCCTCGGCGCCTCGACCCTCCGCCGCGCGCGCAAGGTCATCGTCACGACGAGGACCTACGCGGCCACGAGCCGCGCGGTCTGGCGCCACAGCCCCGAGGTGATTCCCAACATGGTGGACACCGGACGGTTCCGTCCGGACTTGGACGGCTCGGGCATCCGCGATCGCCTTCGGATTCCTCCGGAGAAGCCCCTCGTCCTCCTCGTGGGCCGCATCGTCCCCCACAAGGGCGTGGAGCACTTCATCGAGGCTGCGCGCTACCTGCCGGACGCGTCCTTCGTCGTCGCGGGGGAAGGATCGTCCCTCGAGGCGAAAAAACGCCTGGCCGCGTCCTTCGGCGTAGAGGGCCGCGTGCGGTTCCTCGGCCGGGTGTCCCAGGAGAACCTGCCGAAGCTCTACGCCGCGTGCGATGTCTTCGTCCTCCCGAGCGTCTCGCGGCTGGAGGCCTTCGGGATCGTGGCCCTGGAGGCGATGGCGACCGGCAAGCCTGTGGTCGTCGCGGACATCCCCGGCGTGCGGGAGGTCATCGAGGACGGGCGGGAGGGCCTCCTCGCAGATCCCGTGAACCCGCAAGACCTGGCAGGCCGCATCCGCGCGCTCCTCGCGGATCCCTCGAAGGCGAAGGAGATGGGGCGGCGCGGGAGGGAGAAGGTCCTCTCCACGTTCAGCATCGAGAAGGTCACGGACCAGATCGAGGCCGTCTACGCGTCCGTCGGCGGTGCGGTCAAGGCACGACCTTGAGCGGGTACCGCTCCCCTTTGTTCGTCCACGCGGCCCAGGAGTCCTCCGTGTACGGATAGCCGGTGATGATGTGCACCCCGCCGAAGTGGCTGAAGAGGGCGAGGTCCTCGTCCGAGGGCTCGTACACCCCGCTGGGATGGGAGTGGACCGTCCCCACGACGGAGAAGTCCGGGGGCATCATGTGGAGCTGGAAGATCGCGTGGCGGTTCCCGCTCACGGTCCCCGGGATGAGGAGGAGCTCCGTGATCACGCCCTCCTCGGCGCGCAGGATCGCCCCGAACTCGCGCGGATAGATGTCCTTAGACGCCTCGAGGATCATCCGTAGCGTCTTCCGGGCGATGCCTTCCACCTTGCGGGCCATGGGACCAGATCACACGCGGGACAGCTTCTCCTCGATGCGGCGGTAGAAATCGTCCCGGAACCGGATGAACCGTGCGCGCTTCTCGGAGCCCGTGACGACGACCTCCTCCGTCCCCTTCATGTGGCTCTCGTGCTGTCCGTCCATGACGAGGAGGCATTCTTTCGGCCTCAGGAGTCTCACGCGCACTTGGCTCGTGGCAGGGAAGACGTGGGGCCGCGACGCGGGCTTGAACGGCGCGATCGCGGTGACGATGACCGCGTCCACCCGCGGGTCGACGATCGGTCCGCCCGAAGACATCGAGTAAGATGTCGACCCCGTGGGGGTCGCGAGGATGATGCCGTCCGCCCGCACGCGCTCGACGACGGCGTCGTCGACCCGGATTTCGAAGTGGCGGATCTTGGCGATCTGCGCCGTGTGCACGACGGCTTCGTTCGTGCAGTCGAAGAGGCGCGCGCCGTCGACCTCGACCTTCAGGCGCAGGCGCTCCTCGACCTTGTAGTCGCCCTTGACGACTCGTTCCAGGAGGGGCTCGACCTCCGTGTCGTAGACCTCCGCAAGGAAGCCGAGGGAGCCCGAGTTCACCCCCAGGATCTTGGCCTCGTTGAGCTGGAGAGCCCTCAGGATCGTTCCGTCTCCCCCGATCGCGATCATCACGTCGACCTGCATGTGGGCGAGCGGCTGGCCCGCCCTCCCGAACTCCCGCGCCACCTCCGTCTCGAGGGTCACGCCGTGGCGGGGCTCCAGGAGCTTCACGATGCGGCCCGCAGATTCCAACGCGGTCGGGATGTGCGGGTTCGCCGTGATGCCGAACTTCAACGAATCGCCTCCCAGGTCTTCCGGTCGCCCACCGCGACGAGGTCCGTGCGCGCCTCGGACGTCAGGGGCAGGTCCAACTCGCCTCCCTCCAGGCTGAGCACGTGGCCGCCCGCCTCGCGGACGATGAGCGTGCCCGCGGCGATGTCCACGGCCCGCAACTTCGTCTGAGGCACCGCGGAGTGCATGTAATAGAGGTCCGCTGCGCCGCGGGCCACGAGGCACAGATCGAGGGAGGCGGCCCCGAGGTTCCGCACGCGGCGGGCCCGAGACGCCACGCGGGCCGCGTCCGGATGCGCGTTCGTCCCCAGGTACACACTGAAGAGGGTGTCTTTCGGGTCGTGGGGCCGCACGCGAATCCGTCGGCCGTCGAGGGTCGCACCCTCGCCGCGGGCCGCGTGGTAGGTCGCACCGCTCACGAGGTCCCGAACGAGGCCCTCCGCGACGTCGGAGAGGCGCTCACGGCCGATGGCCAGGGACACGGAGTACGCGGGCACGCCCCGAAGGGCGTTGTGGGTCCCGTCCACGGGGTCCAGCACAAGCAGCGCGGTCCCGCCACGGTCCACGAACCCGGCCTCCTCGCTCAGGACGTCCAGCTTCTCCCCCCGCTCCTCCAAGCTGCGGAGGACCGCCGCCTCGGCCACCCGATCGATCCGCGTGCTTGGCGCGCCGTCCGCGCCCTTGCCCAGCACCTCCCCCGGATCGCCGGACAGGCCGTCCACCGCCCTCTGCACGGCCTCCGCCAGGTCCTCGAGGAGGTTCTTCACGCGCCGCGCTAGGTCCTCTCCCGATATAGACCTATTGCGGGGACCCGGGGGCGAGGTCACGACGGCCGATCCGGACGGGGTCCATCCGCGATATGCTTATATAGAAGTCCCAATATAGACTTGAGCCCCGGACCTTGTGTCCGAGGGATCCAGAGGAAGATAGCATGATGCCGGCAGGTACGCAGATTCTCGTTCTGAAGGAAGGAACCCGTCGAGAGCGGGGCAAGGGAGCCCAGTCGAACAACATCGCGGCCGCCAAGGCGGTCGCGGATGCGGTGCGCTCCACCCTCGGTCCGCGGGGGATGGACAAGATGCTCGTGGACAGCCTGGGGGACGTCGTCATCACGAACGATGGCGTGACGATTCTCAAGGAAATCGACATCGAGCATCCGGCCGCGAAGATGCTCGTCGAGGTCGCGAAGACCCAGGACGAGGAAGCCGGAGACGGCACCACGACTGCCGTGATCCTCGCGGGCGAGCTCCTCAAGAAGGCCGAGGACCTCGTCGAGCAGAATATCCACCCGACCGTGATCGCCTCGGGCTACCGCCAGGCGAGCGACAAGGCCCACGAGGTCCTGGAGAAGGTGGCGACGAAGATCACCATCAAGGACACCGAGGTCCTGAAGAAGGTCGCGATGACGGCGATGTCCTCCAAGTCGGCGAGCGGGCACAAGGAGCTCCTCGCGGACATCTCCGTGAAAGCCGTGACCACGGTCGCGGAGCAGAAGGCGGACGGCGCCTACTTCGTCGATGAAGACAACATCCAGGTCGTCAAGAAGCAGGGCGGTTCCATCGCGGACACGAGCCTCGTGGACGGCATCATCGTGGACAAGGAGCGCGTGCACCCCGGCATGCCGGGCGAGGTGAAGGACGCGAAGGTCGCCCTTGTCGACGCGGCCCTCGAGGTCAAGAAGACCGAGATCGACGCGAAGATCGAGATCACGGACCCCACGCAGCTCCAGGCGTTCCTCAACGAGGAGGAGGCCATGCTGAAGAAGATGGTCGATACGGTCAAGAAGAGCGGCGCGAACGTCCTCTTCGGCCAGAAAGGCATCGACGACCTCGCGCAGCACTACCTCGCGAAGGAGGGCATCTACGCCGTCCGGCGTGTGAAGAAGTCCGACATGGAGAAGCTCGCGAAGGCCACGGGCGGCAAGATCGTCACGAAGCTCGACGAGCTCGCGAAGGACGACCTGGGCTACGCGAAGCAGGTCTACGAGAAGAAGATCGGCGACGACGAGATGACGTTCGTCACGGGCTGCAAGAACCCGAAGGCCGTATCCATCCTGATCCGCGGAGGCACGGAGCACGTCGTGGACGAGGTCGAGCGGTCCCTCGAGGACAGCACCTCCGTCGTGGCCGTGGCCATCGAGGATGGCAAGGTCATCACCGGCGGCGGCTCCAGCGCGGTGGAGATCGCACTCGCTCTGCGTGACCACGCGGCCACGGTGGGCGGGCGCGAGCAGATCGCGATCGAGGCCTTCGCCGACGCCATCGAATCCATCCCGCGGACGCTCGCGGAGAACGCCGGGCTCGACCCCATCGACATCCTCATCGAGCTCCGCAAGGAGCACAAGAAGGGGAACAAGCACGCGGGGATCAACGTCTTCACGGGCAAGGTCTCCGACATGAGGAAGGAGAACGTGATCGAGCCCATCCGCGTCGGCGGCCAGGCGATCTCCTCGGCGACGGACGCCGCGGTCATGATCCTCCGCATCGACGACGTGATCGCGTCGAAGGCCGGCGGCGCGCCCGGCGGCAAGGGCGGCGCGGGCGGCGACCACGGCGACGAGGGCGGCGCCGGCGAGGAGTTCTGAAGGGGCCGAACGGGGAGACCCCGCGGCCCCGGGGTGCTCCATGACCGACGAACCCAGCGTGGACCGGGACGAGCGCCCGGCGGAGGTCGACCGCCTCGTAGGGCGGCTCAACCGACCCCGTTCGCTCCCCGGTCCGGACCCCCCCCACATGCCGGCCGCGCTGGCGTCCCCCTCGCCCACGGTCGTCGAGGAAGGCCCGATCGTGGTTCCGGCCGCGGAGATCCACACGACGCCCGCTCGGGTGCACGTGACCGTGGACCTTCCGGGCGTCCCGAAGGACGCGATCGAGGTTCAGGCCTGGGAGGACCGCCTCACGGTCAATGCCCAGCGCCCCGGCGGGCCGGCGTATCACTTGGAGCTCGGGCTTCCCGTACGGGTCGCCCCGCGCTCCGCCACGTCGAGCTGTCGCAACGGCGTGCTCGACATGACCTTTGGCCGGAGCCCACGCGGGAACGCAACCCGAGGTGAGTCGGATGACTGACGAGACTCCTGCGGCCCAGGCGTCCGCGGACAGCGAGGCGGAAAGGAAGGCGAAGAAGACGTCCCGAGACGCCGTCTCCTCCGATCTCGAGGTCGCGCGGCGCGAGAATGAGGAACTCATCTCGAAGCTCAAGTACGCCCAGGCGGAGTACGAGAACTACCGCAAGCAGGCCGCGCGGGAGATGGACGCGATCCTGAAATTCGCCCATGAGGCCCTCCTCGTCCGGTTGCTCCCGGTCCTCGACGACTTCGACGCCGCCCTCAGGAACCTGGACGGCGACGCCGGGAAGGGCGTCCGGATGGTCCATGAGCACCTGCTCAGGGCCTTGAAGGACGGAGGCCTCCAGGAAATCCCCGCGGACGGCCAGCCGTTCGACCCGTACGTCCACGACTGCCTCCAGCAGGTGGCGGACCCCGCCCTGGCGGACGGCGTCGTGAACGAGGTCGTACGCAAGGGGTACCGCCTGCAGGAGCGCGTCCTGCGTCCCGCTCAAGTCATCGTCGTCAAGAACGGAGGTGCAACCCATGGCTAAGATCATCGGAATCGACCTCGGCACCACGAACTCCGAGGCCGCGTACATGGAAGGGGGAACGCCCAGGATCATCCCGAGCGCGGAAGGCAGCGCCTACGGCGGGAAGATGTTCCCGTCCGTCGTCGCGTTCACGAAGGACGGCATCCTCGTCGGGGAGCCCGCGAAGCGCCAGGCGGTCCTGAACCCGGAGAAGACCGTGATTCAGATCAAGCGCAAGATGGGAACGGACCACAAGGTCCGGATCGACGGGAAGGACTACACGCCGCAGGAGATCTCTGCGATGGTCTTGCGGAAGATCAAGACGGACGCGGAGGCCTTCCTCGGGCAGAAGATCACCCAGGCCGTGATCACCGTGCCGGCGTACTTCAACGATAACCAGCGACAGGCGACGAAGGACGCGGGCAAGATCGCAGGCCTTGAGGTGCTTCGCCTCGTGAACGAGCCCACCGCGGCCGCTCTCGCCTACGGCTTGGACAAGAGGGGCGAGGGCAAGATCGCCGTGCTCGACCTGGGTGGAGGGACCTTCGACGTGACCCTCATGGAAATGGGAGAGGGCGTCTTCGAGGTCGTCGCGACCTCGGGCGACACGGCCCTTGGCGGGATGGACATGGACAACGCGGTCGTCCAGTGGCTCGTCTCCGAGTTCCGCGCCGAGCACGGCGTGGACATCTCCGCGGACAAGCAGGCGATGCAGCGCCTCCGCGACGCCGCGGAGAAGGCGAAGATCGAGCTCACGAGCGCGGTCGAGACGACGATCAACCTGCCCTTCATCGCCCAGAAGAACGGGCAGCCCGTCCACCTGGAGAAGAAGCTCACGCGATCCAAGCTCGAGCAGCTCATCGAGCCCGTCCTCGCCCGCCTTGAATCTCCCATTCGTCAGGCCTTCAAGGACGCGAAGTGGCAGTTCTCCGACGTGAACCACGTCATCCTCGTCGGCGGCCCGACGCGGATGCCCGTCGTCCGCGAGCGGTTCGAGAGAATCCTGGGCCGGCCCGCGGAGCGGACGGTGGACCCGATGCAGTGCGTCGCCCTCGGCGCGGCGATCCAGGGCGCCGTCCTGAGCGGCGAGGTGAAGGACATCCTCCTCCTGGACGTGACGCCCCTGAGCCTCGGGGTGGAGACCCTCGGCGGGGTCTTCCAGAAGCTCATCGACCGGAACACGACGATCCCCACTCGGAAGAGCGAGGTCTTCACGACGGCCGCGGACGGGCAGACGAGTGTCGAGGTCCATGTGCTCCAAGGAGAGCGGTCCATGGCCGCGGACAACGTCAGTCTGGGCCGGTTCTACCTCTCCGGGCTCCCGCCGGCTCCGCGGGGCGTGCCGAAGATCGAGGTGACCTTCGACATCGACGCGAACGGCATCCTCAACGTGACCGCGACGGACAAAGGCACAGGGAAGTCGGAGAAGCTCATGATCATGGCGCCCCAGCGGATGGACTCGCGGAAGATCGACGACGCGATCCATGACGCGGAGGCCCATGCGGAGGAGGACCGGCGCAGGCGCGAGCTCGTGGAGACGCGGAATGCCGCCGATTCGCTGATCTACGCCACGGAGAAGCTGCTCAAGGAGCAGGGCTCCCAGGTCTCCGAGGCCACGAGGCGTTCGGTCCAGGAGAAGGTGGACGCGCTGAAGAAGGTCCTCGCCTCGGACGACATCTCCCAGCTCCGGAAGGCCATCGAAGACCTCAACGCGGAGGCCCAGAAGGTCGGCTCGGAGATCTACTCGAAGGGCGGAGCCGCGGCGGCCCCGCCGCCTTCCGAGGATTCCGGGAGCGGCGGTTCCTCGGAGCCCGGGGTCGTAGACGCGAACTTCGAAGACGTAGACAAAAAGTAAGCCAGGCGTATGTGGTCGGAAGAGCGAGTCATGCCCGAACCGGATTACTACGGCGTCCTTGGCGTCCCGCGAGGGGCGTCGAAGGACGACATCAAGCGAGCCTACCGAAGGCTCGCGAAGAAGTACCACCCGGACCTGAACAAGGAGAACGCGAAGGCCGCGGAGGAGATGTTCAAGAAGGTCTCCGAGGCCTACGAGGTCCTCGCGGACGACGAGAAGCGGCGGATCTACGACCAGTTCGGCGCGGAGGGACTCAAGCAGCAAGTGTGGGGCGGGCAGGGCTTCGACTGGGACCGCTTCACCCATGCGGCGGACGTCGAAGACATCTTCGGGCAGGACTTCTTCCGGACCTTCTTCCGCGGCTCAGGCATCGGGGGAGGCCTGTTCGAGGACCTCCTCGGCGGGACCATGGGGCGGCGGCGCGGGCCCGCCGCCGGCCAGGACCTCCGCGTGGACGTGGAGGTGGACCTCGAGGACCTCCTCGCCACGAAGCGCCATGAGGTGACGATCCACCATCCGACCGCCTGCCCCGCCTGCGACGGGACGGGGGCCGAGGGGCGCCGGCTCACGACGTGCTCGACCTGCGGCGGCCGCGGCCAAGTGAGCAACGCGCGCCGCAGCGGGTACAGCCAGTTCATCACGATCACCCCGTGCCCGAAGTGCCAGGGCCGCGGGCGGTGGCCCGAGTCCCCCTGCAAGCGGTGCGGGGGGGATGGCCGGATCGCCGAGAGCCGCACGATCGCCGTGGACATCCCGGCGGGTGCGGTGGACGGGCTCCAGCTCCGCGTCCCCGGCCGGGGAGCCGCGGGGGATCCGGGAGCCCCGCCGGGGGACCTCTACGTGTTCGTCCACGTCCGGCCGCATCGGGTCTTCGAACGGGACGGGGAGGACGTCCTCCTGTCTGCCCCGATCACCTACCCGACGGCGACCTTGGGTGGCGAGATCGACGTGCCCACCCTCGAGGGCTCCGCGCGCCTCCACGTACCCCCCGGGACCCAGAGCCACACGCTCCTCCGCCTCCGGGGGAAAGGCCTCCCGCGGATGCGGGGCGGGGGGCGGGGGGACCAGCTCGTCCGCGTGCTCGTCGTCACGCCGAAGCGGCCGTCCGCGGAGGAGCGGAAGCTGATCGAGCGGCTCGCGGAGATCCAGGGGGATGGGACGGCGACGGGGCACCGCGGCGTCTTCGATCGGTTTCGGGATCCCTAGGGGAACGGGATTCCGGAGAGGTACGAGACCAGTTTGATCATGCCGTAGAAGGCAGCGAGGGCGCCGACCACGGTCAGGATGGCCAGCGCATCACGGAGTAACAAGCCCTTGGCGTCCAGGTCCGGAGCGGCCTGGGTTTGCAGCGAAGAAGTCGCTTGCACCGTCTCTTTCCCCTAGGTTTCATGGCGCGCGTGGGTATGAATCGCTATCGGCCCGATTTTCAGCGATGTGAATCATTTGTGAAAACACCCGGGATCGAACAAGCATTATCCGTCCCGAACGGATTGCCGCGGGAACGATGCGCAAGGTCCTCGGGATTCTGACGGAGGATTTCCGGCTCTACCACGACCTCGTCGCGGCCCTGAAGGCCCGGGACGTGCCCTTCGTGAGCCTCTCCTTCTCCCGGAGGGTGCCCGAGAGCGTGGGCGCCGTCCTGACGAGCCCGGCCGAGGTCCGGAAGATCCGGTCGCCCCACGTGGTCGCGGTGGACGACGTCGACGCGGCGATCGTGAAGGCCCTCCAGCTCCTGAAGGGGAAGACGGAGTGGCGGGAACTCCTGATCGGGGTGGACCCGGGACGGGAGCCCGGGGTGGCCTTCCTCGGGGACGGCGACGTCCTCGACACCCGCCTCGCGTCGGAGCCCGAGGCCGTGGGGGCGCTCATCCGGGAGGGCCTGCGGACGTTCCCCGCCAAGGAGGCCCGGGTCCGCGTGGGCCACGGAGACCCGACGAACCGCGACCGCATCCTGAACTCCCTGGCCCACGACGGCCTGCGGGTGGAGATCGTCGACGAGACGAGCACGACCCGCCGGACGGCCCAGCCCGACGTGGACGCGGCGATCGATATCGCCCGCACGCCGGGCGTCCGCGTGGTGCCTCCGTTCGAGATCAGGCCGACTCCGGGGGAGGTCCGGGAGATCCAGCGGAGGTCGCGCCTGGGCAGCGGCGGCCAGGTCACGATCTCGTCCCTCCTCGCCGGCGCCGTGGCCCGCGGCGAGGTCTCTCTGGACGAAGCAATCCGTCGCCAGCGGCGTCGTGACCGACGGTCAAAGGACTAGGGTGTAGCGGGCCTCGAGTTCCTTCCGGCGCTTGAAGTACATCTCCTCCGCGATCTCGCCCGAGGCGAGCTTCGATTCGAGGGCCTCAAGCTCGCGGTCGTAGTCCGCCCGGAAGGACGCCGAGTACTCTCTGACCACCCGCTCCAGCAGGTCCAGGAGATCCTTCCCTCGCTGGGTGACCTGGTAGACGATCCTTGGCCGACCGGTGGGTGGGAAGATGGCGGCCCGATCGACGAGGCCCCAGCCGAACAGCTCGACGAGCTGCTTGTCCACGGAGGTCCGGCGAATCTTCAGCTTCTTCGCCAGATCCTCCGGGTGGTCGAAACCCTGCTGGAGGAGCCGGAGGATCTGACGCCGGGTCTCGGAGGACGCAATCCGCACGAGCTCCAGGGGCTCCGGCATGGACGGCCGGCGAGTCCCCTCGGCGTACTTCAACGTTCTTCTACCCTGCGCCGGGCTCTGTCTCCCTGGAAGGAGACGCTCGTTCCTCGGGGGAAGAGGATGTTCTTTAGCGCCGCGAATCTTGGCTAAGTACCATGGCGTCCGTCGTCGACCTCATGTCCCGAAACAAGTCGGCCGGAATACTGAGTGCGCTGGCGCGGTTCATGGTGGCCCCGGAGTTGTCCGAGGAGAAGGACCCGACGTCCTCACGGGTCCCTTCGCGGCTCCCGTCGGCGCTGATCGTGAAGAAGGAAAGCTATATCGCGTCCATGGCCTTGCAGCGGTGGCACCTATGAAGAGGAGCGAGGTCCTCCAGAAGCTCGAGGAACGCCTGGCCCGGGGCGAGATCTCGGAGAAGACGTACCTCGACATCAAGGACCGGTACGAGGCGGAGCCAGAGGGGGTCGCGGAAGCCCAGGCCCCGAGCCTGGAGGCGTCCATCCACGAGGTCGTGACGCGCGCGACGGAGGAGGCCGCCCGCACCACGGAGCAGGCCATGCGCGCCGCCGGCGAGGCGATGCGCGCCGTCGAGTTCTCCGGTTTCGGCGCGAAGATCAGCGACGAATCCATCAAGATCGTCGGGTCCGGCGTCGTCTCGGGCAACCCCGTCAAGACGGTCGAGTTCAAGGCCGCGGGGAGCGCGCGGGTCCGCGGACCCCTGGAGTGCGAGACCGTGAAGGTCTCCGGCTCCTGCGACTTCGACGGCGACGTGCGATGCGTGGAGTTCCGCTCCGCGGGATCGAGCCGTATCGCCGCCTCCCTCCAAGCGGAGGACGTGGACGTGAGCGGGTCCCTGGAGATCGGGAAGGACCTCTCTGCGGTGGACATCGCCTCGAGCGGCTCCCTCCGCGTGAACGGGGACGTCCACGGTCAGGACTTCCGCTCCTCCGGGAGCGTCCACGTGGGGGGCGACCTCAAGGTCGTCGACGTCGACATCGAGCTCGGCGGAAACTCGCGGGTGAAGACGATCGAGGGCCAGGACATCTCCGTGCGCTCGACGGGTGGGTTCCTCCGGAGCCGCGGGGATCTCACGGCGGACCGGATCACCGGCCAGGACGTGGACCTCGAAGGCACCACGGCGGGGTATGTGCAGGGCCAGGACGTTCGGATCGGTCCTCACTGCCGCATCGACGTCGTCTCGGCCCAGGAACTCGTGGTCCACGAGTCCAGCGAGGTCAAGGAGCGGCGCGTCCCGGGTGCATGAAGCTCGCGTCCGGCATCCGGGTGGCACGATTCGAAATCGGTCCACAACCCTGAAATAGGTCGGCGGGGTTGAAAGCGGCGTGCCCGAAAGGGTCGTTCTGAAGGTAGCCGAAGCCCCCCAGTCCGACGTGGGCCTGGGTCGCGCCCGCGTGGACACGAAGACGCGCTTGGCGCTCGGCGTCGACGTGGGCGAGATCATCCAGATCCTCGGGAAGAAGTCCACCGCCGCGAAGCTCTTTCGCGTGATGCAGGAGGACGAGGGGAAGGGCATTATCCGGATCGACGGGCTCGTGCGCCGCAACGTCGGGGTGAGCCTTGGGGACAAGGTTGAGGTCAAGAAGGCAGAGGTCCTCCAGGCGGAACGGATCACGATCGCGCCCATCATCAGCGAGGGCCACAAGATCTCCTTCGGTCAGGGCATCGAGAACTTCGTGAAGCGCGGGCTCCTCAAGCGACCCCTGAACAAGGGCGATGTGGTCATCGTCCCCGGGATCGCCCTCATGGGCGGCGCGCTCCCGTTCATGGTCATCAACACGGCCCCCAAGGGGATCGTACAGATTCAGGACGACACGATCGTCGAGATGAAGGAGGAGCCCGTCCGCGAGGGCGAGGTCCTCACCCCGACGGTCACCTACGAGGACATCGGTGGGCTCAAAGAGGAGCTCATGAAGGTCCGTGAAATGATCGAGCTGCCGCTCAAGCACGCGGAGCTCTTCGAACGCCTGGGGATCGACCCGCCCAAGGGCGTCCTCCTCTACGGACCGCCGGGAACCGGGAAGACCCTCATCGCGAAGGCCGTGGCGAACGAGGCGGGCGCGAACTTCTACTCGATCCAGGGCCCGGAGATCATGTCCAAGTACTACGGTCAAAGCGAGGAGCGGCTCCGGGAGAAGTTCGAGGAGGCCCAGAAGAACGCGCCCTCCGTCCTGTTCATCGACGAGCTCGACTCCATCGCCCCGAAGCGGGAGGAGGTCACGGGCGAGGTGGAGCGACGGGTCGTGGCCCAGCTCCTCACCCTGATGGACGGTCTCAGCGGCCGCGGTCAGGTGATCGTGATCGGCGCCACGAACCGCGACGAGGCGATCGATCCCGCCCTGCGCCGGCCGGGCCGTTTCGATCGTGAAATCGAAATCGGCGTTCCGGACCGCTCGGGCCGGAAGGAGGTCCTGCAGATCCACACCCGCGGCATGCCCATCGAGGGCTCCGAGGAAGACCGGGACCACCTCCTGTCCGGGCTCGCGGACGTGACCCACGGCTTCGTCGGCGCGGACCTCGCCGCTCTGGCGCGCGAGGCGGCCATGAAAACCCTGCGGCGGTACCTGCCCGACATCGACCTGGAGAAGCCCATCCCCGCGGAGACGCTCGAGAAGATGCGGGTCCTGCCGGAGGACTTCAAGGACGCCCTCCGGGAGGTCGAGCCCAGCGCGATGCGCGAGGTGCTCGTGGAGATCCCGAAGATCGCCTGGAGCGACGTGGGCGGGCTCGGGGACATCAAATCCAAGCTGCGGGAGGCCGTCGAGATGCCCCTCAAAGAACCGGATGCGTTCAAGCGGATGGGGATTAAGCCGCCGCGGGGCATCCTGCTCTACGGGCCGCCGGGCTCCGGCAAGACGCTCCTCGCCAAGGCCGTGGCGAACGAATCCGAGGCGAACTTCATCTCGATCAAGGGCCCCGAGGTCATGTCCAAATGGGTCGGCGAGAGCGAGAAGGCCGTCCGCATGATCTTCAAGAAGGCGAAACAGGTCGCCCCCTGCATCGTCTTCCTCGACGAGCTCGATGCGATCGCCCACCGCCGCGGCTTCGACAACGACAGCGGCGTGAGCGAGCGGGTCGTGAACCAGCTCCTGACCTCCATGGACGGGCTGGAGACCCTCGAGGGCGTCGTCGTGATCGGCGCGACGAACCGACCCGACATGGTCGATCCCGCGCTCCTGCGTACGGGCCGCTTCGACCGCATCCTCCTCGTGCCAGCGCCGGACAAGGGCGCGCGCCTGGAGATCCTCAAGGTCCACACGAAGACGATGCCCCTGGAAGGCGTCGACCTGGACGAGCTTTCGGAGGAGCTCGACGGCTACACGGGCGCGGACATCGAGGGCCTCGCCCGCGAGGCCGCTATGATTGCCCTCCGGGAGAGCAAGAGCGCGAAGAAGGTCACGATGGCCCACTTCCAGGAGGCGATGAAGGTCGTCCGTCCGAGCCTGGACGAGGAGACGGTCAAGTTCTACGAGCGCCTGGGCCGGGACATCGAGCGCGGGGCCGCAAAGCGGCAGAAGGAAGAGGTCCTCGGGTACTACCGCTGAGGCGCGAAATCGGGTCGCACCTTTCTTATCCAGGGTATCCGTTCCCGGGGACATGTCCGTGGAGCCCGCCTGGAAGAAATGGGCCCGCCGCGTCTGGTCCCTCGGCTACTCCCGCCTGTTTGTGGTCCTGGCCATCCTCGTGAGCCTGATCGCGCTGGCCGCCCCCATCTGGGCCGTCACGCAGACGGAGAACGCGGGCCGCTGGGATACCAGCGTATACGGCTTGCTCGGGGTATCGTCCGATCACTATCGCCTGAGCGCCTACGACGGCTCGTCCTACATCCCCTACAGCGGCCCGAGCTTCGACCAGCACGTCCTCGCGTCCGCCGTCGGCGCGTCCTTCACCCTGATCGTCGTCTATGCGGTCGTCCTCGCAATCGTCGTCGCCCTGTTCTCGATGGAGTGGGCGAAGACGATGCCCCGCCTCGGGCTCCTGATCCTCACGATCTTCGTGGTCCTCGTGGCCCTCGCGGCGTTGTTCTACCCCGTCCTCACCGTGCCCAACGCTGCCGCCGTGGACTTCCAGGCGCCCGCGATGGGCGGCGGCTTCTGGGGGAGCACGACGACGCCGGACACGTTCAGCTGGGGTGCCGGGCTGGGCTGGTGGCTCCTGCTCATCGCGGTGATCCTAGGATCCGTGGGTGTGGCCCTGCCGTACCTGCAGAGCATGCGGGGGACACCGTACCCCCCGCCGCCTCCGTCGTGGCACCCCCAGCCGTAGGGCTTCCTCCTTCTCCCGGGTTGACGGAAGGCTCAAATAGACCGCGTCCGATACTTGTCGGACAAAGGGATGGGATCCCGACGCGGCGGGGCCGCGGAGGGCCCTCACCGATGCGGGTGATGGGATGAAGAAGTTTGCCACGGAGCTCCGGGGCAAGACCGTGATGACGAACGACGGTCAGATCCTGGGGACGATCGATAACTTCATCGTGAACACGAAGAGCGGAAAGCTGTCGGACGTCCTCGTGATGCCGGCGGAGAACGTCGCACCCTCGAGCTTCAAGGTCGACCCCGAGGGCCGGTTCATCCTGCCCTTCAAAGGCATGCGCTCGGTGAAGGACGTCGTCGTGATGAATCTGTAGGCGTCGTCAGGGCGCCCCTCTCCTGCTCAGGGCCTCGAGCGCGAGCTTGAGCTTCTCCGGGTTGTCGAGGAGCGCGGCGATCACTGCCTCCAGCAGGGCCGTCGTGGACCAGACCTCAATGATGAGGTCGGGGTCCTTGTGAAAGGACCACTCGACCTCACGGCCCGCCACGGCCTCACTTCGTGATGTCCTTCAGCTTCCCCGCGAGCTCGGACAGGTCCATGCCCGTGAGGGCCTTGACCAGCGCCGGCGCGGTCGCGGCGATGTCCACCACGCTGCTCACGAGCTGGGACGGCCCGCGCTCGCCCATGATGATGAGCTTCTGGGTCGTCTCGAGGGACTTCGCGGCGTTCGCCACGATCTCGGGGAGCTTCTCCACGATGAGCTGGGTCACGGCGGCCTTGCCGTACTTCTCCCAGGCCTCGGCCTTCGCCTGCATGGCCACGGCCTCGGCGAGCCCGGTCGCCTTGATCGCGTAGGCCTGGGCCTCGCCCGTGAGCCGGATGATGTCCGCCTGGGCGGTCCCTTCTTGGCGGATGCGCTCCGCCTCGCCCATCGCGGTCCTGGCGAGGCGCTCCCGCTCGCCCTCCGCCACGAGGATTGCGCGCTCCTTCTCGCCCTCGGCGGTGATGATGAGCTTCCGCTTCTCGCCGTCCGCGTTCGCGGCCACCGCGTCGGCCTGGGCCTTCGCGGGGACGACCAGGCCGGCGATCTGCTCCTGCTCCCGCCGCCGGACCTCCTGCACCTGGACGAGGACCTCCTGCTCCTTCGCGCGGATGTCGATCTTCCGCTGCTCGACGATGAGCTCCTGGTTCCTCTTCGCGGTCTGGAGCTGGAAGGCGATCTCCTTGTTCGCGCGCTCCATCTCCACCTGGGCCTCGGACTGCTGCTTGATGATGTCACGGTCCCGGTGGAACTGGGCCACGTTCGCCTCAGCCGAGGCGTTCGCCCTTTCCGCCTCTTGGGCGGCGGTCGCCTCGGCGATGGTCGCCTCGCGGTTCGCGTTGGCCTTGCCCACGCGGGCGTCGCGCTTGACCTCCTCGGTCCGCTTCACACCGAGAGCGGTCAGGTAGCCCTGGGCGTCCTCGATTTCCTTGATCACGAACGACCGGATCTCGATGCCCATGTTGCGCAGGTCGTTGCCTGCCATCCCGAGGATCTTGGACGCGATCGCGTCCCGGTCCGAGTTGACCTCCTCGACGGTCAGGGTGGCGCACACGCCACGGACGTGCCCCTCGAGGGTCTTCAGGGCGATTTCGTCCACCTGCTGCTCCGTCTTCCCCAGGAGGTTCTCCGCCGCGGTGTTCAGCGTGGCCTCGTCCGAGGAGATCTTCACCTGAGCCACGGCCTTGATGTTGATCCGCGCGCCCGATCGCTTGACGTCCGTCACGATCTCCTGGACGACGAGATCTAGGGTGCGCACGTCGAGCTTGAGCCACTCCACGCTCTCCACGATCGGGATGATGAGCTTCGCTCCTCCCGAGAGCACCTGGTACCCCTTGCCACCCTTGCCGCTCTGCCTCCGCCCGTAGACGACCATGGCCATGTTCGGCGGGACTTTCTTGTACCGGCTCGCATAGAGCAGAATTGCCGCGAAGATCACGCCTACGATCGCCAAGATCACTGGTCCAAAGATATCCTCCACTGCCACAACGACCACCTCGCCTGTTCTCCCCCATTCACACCTTGTGTACCTTCACCGAGTTCCCTACGACGCTGTCAATCATCACATGTTCGTCCGTTCCGATTTCCTCTTCCGCGATTGCCACGAGGAGGGTTCGGCCCCGCGCCTCCGTGACGACGAGGACCTGGCCCGGCTGCCCGGGCCGGATCGGCACGAGGACCTGCCCTTTGTACCCGGCGAGCTCCTGCAGGTCCACGCGCGTCTCCGCCTGCGTCTTCACGAAGACATTGAGCATGACCACGTACATCCCACCGCCCACGAGGCCCGCGAAGATCGCAGCCAAGACCGGGGTCCACAGCGGCCCGAAGTTCAGGGCCTCGAAGATCGTTCCGAAGCCACCGAACGCGGTCCCAAAGGCCGCCAGGATGGGCAGGCTCAGAGGGCTCAGGCCCGTGCCCACGTCGGACGGGATGTCGTGATCGAAGTCCACTCCGCCGATGTCCCCCATCGCCAGGACGAGGACGAGCAGCACAATGAACGCGATCATGATCCACGTGTAGATGCTTAGGCCGAACAATCCATCCATAGCTCACCTCTGCTGGCTCTCCTGCCACGGCCGGGTCACGGACTCGGACTTCCTCGTGGGGAGCTTGACCGCCTCCGTGGGCCCGCGGACCTGGGAGCCGCACTTCCAACAGACGCGATCCCCGGCCCGAAGCTTCGCGCCGCAATACGCGCAGAAGTTCGCGGGGGCGCGCGCGAAGGGCGTGCGCGCCGCGGCCCCCTTCGCCTTGCCCTCCCCGGCGGGGCTCGCGGGCGGCGTTGCGCGGGGCGGCCCCTCGAACACGGTCCCACACTCGGGGCAGCTTGGGGAATCCTCCGTCACAAGGGCCCCGCAGATTGGGCAGATGAAGCCGCGGAACACGACCCCGCGGCGGCCGAAGCCGAGGTCCCGGCTCGGATTGAATTCGAGTCCACGGCCCGAATCGAATTCCAGCGTGCGGCCCGGATCGAACTCGAGGTTGCGATTCGGGTTGAAGTTTAGGAGGTCCCCCACAACGTCACCCTCTCCGACGGGAGACATCCCTGGGAGGCGACATAAACGTTGCGTGGGTACTCCCTATACCGGGACTAGAGGAGGACGCGGCGTTCCTCCTTCACGACGTTGAGGACGACCTGGGTGTAAGTGTTCTCGACGTACTCCATCGAGCCGAGGCGCTTGATGAAGCCGTCCAGCTCGCGGGTGCTCCTCAGGCGGACGGCGACGATGGAGTCCCATTCGCCCGTCACGTCGTACACGTGGGTCACGCGATCGTCCTTCGCGATCCGGCGCTGGACCTCGAGCAGCTTCCCTTTGTGGATCTTGACCCCCACGATTGCGAGCACATCAAAGCCGATCTTGGATTCGTCGATGAGGGGCGCGTACCCCGTGATTACGCCCTCGGACTCGAGCTTGCGGATGCGGTTGGAGACCGTGCTGATGCTCGCCCCGACCTCCTTCGCGATGTCCCGGTAGGATTTCCGCGCATCCGCGTTGAGGAGGGCGATGATTCGTGTATCCAGTTCATCCAGCTTGACGGACGGAGTCATGGCGGTCACCTGGGCATCGAAGCGTCTCTTAATACCCTTCTCCCGCCGGTCGATTGCTCGGATTGCCCATGAATCTTGCTATTGGAATCGGCGAATGTCCATCCTAGCCAGGTATTTGCGTTCATGTGTACGGCAACAGGACGTGACACTTTATATATGTCTCGAAACGTTCGGAAATCCAGGCAGGACGGAGCTTTTCGTCCGGCCGAATCCGCCCGGTCCGGGCGGAAGGGAGAGGAAGCACATGGCGGCTAAGAAGGGTAACGGTGCAGAGGCGGTGCTAAAGAGGGTCCAGACGGAGAAGATCCGCTGGATCGATCTCCACTTCGTGGACGTAGTCGGCGGGCTCCAACACATCACGATCCCCTCCACCTCGGTCGGACCCGACGAGTTCAAACGGGGGATCGGGAAGCTCGACGGATCCTCGATCCGCGGCTTCAAGGAGATCCACGAGTCGGACATGGTCATGCGGCCCGACCCGAGCACCTTCGCAATCCTGCCCTGGTACGAAGGGGTGCACAAGACGGCCCGGATGATCGTCGACGTGTACGAGGGCGCGACCTACGAGCGCTTCACCCGCGACTCGCGCTTCCTCGCGCAGAAGGCCGCCCAGTACGCGAAGGACTCCGGGTACGACACGACGTACTGGGGCCCGGAGATCGAGTTCTTCGTCTTCGATGGGATTCGCCTCACGCCGACGCCGGACCACGCGAGAAACCCATGGTCGGGCGCCGGGTACGAGATCATCTCCCGGGAGGCCCCGTGGCACGACAACGGCGGGAAGAACTTCCCCGTGCGATTCAAGGAAGGCTATTACCCGGCCCCGCCCGTGGACAGCCTGCAGGACTTCCGGAACGAGGCGTGCCGGATCCTCATGGACAACTTCGGCCTCACGCTGGACGCGCACCACCACGAGGTGGCCACGGCAGGCCAGTGCGAGATCGACATGCGGTACGGCGAGCTCGTGCCGACGGCGGACAACTGCGTCACCTACCGGTACGTCATGAAGATGGTCGCCCAGAAGATGGGGATGATGGCCACCTTCATGCCCAAGCCGATCTTCGGCGACAACGCGAGCGGGATGCACGTCCACCAGAGCGTCTGGACGAAGGGCAAGAACATGATGTACGACCCGGACGACGAGTACGCGGAGATCAGCCAGACCTGCCGCTACTACATCGGCGGGCTCATGGACCACGCCAAGGCCCTCTGCGCCTTCACGAACCCCACGACGAACTCCTATCGCCGTCTGGTGCCGGGCTACGAGGCTCCCGTGTTCATCGCCTGGTCCAAGCGCAACCGGAGCGCGAACATCCGCATCCCCATGTACTACCGCGGAATCGAGGCGGCGAAGCGCATCGAGTACCGGACGCCGGATCCGTCGTGCAACCCGTACCTAGCCTTCGCGGCGTGTCTGTCCGCCGGCCTCGACGGCATCAAGCGGAAGCTCGACCCCGGCAACCCCGTAGACGAGGATCTGTACCACCTGAGCGCCTCCAAGCGCAAGGCCCTCGGCGTGCGCGAGCTCCCCGGCTCTCTCAAGGAGTCCATCGAGCACCTCCAGACGGACTACATGTTCCTGAAGACGGTGTTCACCCAGGACTTCCTCGACAAGTACGAGGAGATCAAGGTCGACGAGCACCTCCAGACCTCGCTGCGGCCGTCGCCCTACGAGTTCTACCGCTACATGGACGCGTGACCGCGCGCCCGCCTTCGAGGACCGGCAGCCCCATCGGCCGCGGACTCCACCCGAACCCGTTCGGGGGAAGGCTCAATGGGTCGTAGCGGCTAGCGATGGCCATGGCACCGTTGAAAGACCTCCGGAGGATGCCGGAGGGCTCTTCGCCGTCGGCGTCTTCCGCTCCGCCACGGACGCCACTGACCGGGGACGAGAGGGTCGACGATCTCGTGGCAGCCCATCCAGAGCTGCGGCTCCCGCTCATGTCCCACGGGTCTTGCGCGTGTTGCACCGGCGGCCTCACCTTGAGGCAGAACGCAGAGGTCCGCGGCCTGCCGCTCGCCGCGGTTTTGGAGGATCTGAACCGGGAAATCGCGAAGGGCGCGTAGCCTCGGGGACGGAGGCGGTCCCGTGCGCTATCCTTCCATCCGAGTCGCGATCCTCGCAAGCTTAGCGTATCTCGGGATCTGGATTGGCTCGTCGCTCGTACAGACCTGGGCCGATCTCTCCGGAGATGCCGCATTGGTCTCCGCGCTCTCCTCCCGGGAGTGGACGGTCCTGCTACCCGGTCTGGGTTTCATCGGCCTCATGATCATGGGGATGGCCCAGCAGTTCGTCCCTCTCTACTCGGGTCGCGAGCTCTGGAATCCGCGGGCCGCGCTCGTCCAAGTCTCGTGGGCCGCCGCGGGCGTGTTGTTGCTTCTGCTCGGCCCTTCCTTCGAGCTCTTCGGTCTGGGACTCTGGTTCGCGGCCACGGTGCTCTTCCTGTTCCTCATCCTCATGACGCTCCGGACCCAACCCCTGCCCGTCCGGCCACAGGGCAAGCGGCCGGAGTTCATGCGCATGGACCGGTATGGGATCCCGATGACGAGCGCGGCGGTCCTGTACCTCATCGTCGCCTCCGCGGGACTCTTCCTGGCGAGTCCCTCCGCCGCGCCGGTCGTCCCCTTCGCGGCGGAGAACTGGTTCTCGTTCTTCCACCTCTACACCCTGGGCTTCGTCACGCTCATGATCTTCGGCGTCGGGTTCCACCTGTTCCCCCGCTTCCTCGACACGCCGCCACGCTTGGCCCTGGCGAAGGCCATCCTCGTCCTCGCCCTCCCGGGGCCCGCCCTGGTCGCCCTCACGATGCCCTTCCTGGGCGACCCCGCGGCGGGCTTCGTCTTCGCCCTGTTCGCGGCCGTCGAGGCCACCGCGGCCGTCCTCTTCGCGATCCTGGTCCTGGACGTCTGGTGGCGGAGCGAGAGGCGTCGTCCATCCTCGGCCTTCAATGCCGTCGCGGGCCTCTGGCTCGTCCTCGGCGTGGGCCTCGCGACCCTGTTCGGGATCGACCCCGTGCACTTCCTGGCATGGGCGCCCGCCCACGGCTGGGTGAACCTCCTCGGCTTCGCGGGCTTCGAGATCCTCGGGGTCACCCACGAGATTCTCCCGCCCTTCACCTCGAAGGGCCTCAGGGTCTCCCGAGGCGTCACCCGCGCCGACCTCGTCCTCGCGGTCGTCGGCCTCGGGCTCGTGGTCTCTTCCTACGACGCGAAGCTTCAAGGCTCGACGTCCCTGGGGGACACGATGGCCCTCGCCGGCTTTGCGATCCTCCTCGTCATGGTGCTCCTCTATGCATGCGGCACTGTGTGGGCCCTCTTCGAAATCGTGCGTCCGAAGCGGGTGAAGTAACATCGGCTCGTCCGGGCTCTGTCCCCTAATCGGGTGATCTGCCTTGACCCCCGCTCTCGGCGGCGGCTGTAACACTTCGGGTGGTGGCGGCGTTGAGGATGGCTTTTCACCG